>Ga0075029_100000137_pt1 | contig 35645 bp, 34 predicted proteins | sample LitLauG_LLR_2013_FD_71391 | JGI IMG/M metagenome (GOLD analysis project Ga0075029, IMG submission 71391) | Freshwater sediment microbial communities from North America - Little Laurel Run_MetaG_LLR_2013 | ecosystem: Environmental > Aquatic > Freshwater > Creek > Sediment | place: USA... | reverse complement strand
CCTTTCGGAAAGCTCGAATCTCTCGCGATCTTGAAGACAAATCCTGACGGAGCAGGAATCGCGCAGGCGATTGGTCCTTTGAAGCGGCTGGCCGCAAGAGAGTCGTCGTCTCCCGCGTCGCCTCGAAGGTTCCTAATCGTGACCGAGATGAATGACTCGACACAAGTAGTGCTACGGCAGGCCAGTGCTTTGAACACCCCGTAGATTCCGTGCAGTGAGGCAGGCCTGGGGAGCGCAGTGAGCACACTGCAATTAATCCAATTGGAGGGAAGCGAGATGTCTGAAGCAATCAAGCCAAGTCAGGCTAAGACGGATTGGATCAAACAGGATCGGCGCAAATTCATGCGCAACACCGCGATGACCCTCGCTGCCGCAGAGCTCGTTATGATGGGTTCCGCGAGCGCGCAACCCAGCAAGACATATGCTGACGATATGACTCCGGCTGCGCCGGGGACGAAGGCGCCGTCCGGCGCAACTTTCGGCGCGCTGAAGCAGATAGACGCCGGCCTGCTGAATGTTGGCTACGCCGAAGCTGGCCCGGCCAATGGTCCTGCGGTACTTCTACTGCACGGCTGGCCTTACGACATCTACAGCTTTGTCGAGGTTACGCCTTTGCTGGCAGCGGCTGGCTACCGTGTGGTCGTCCCGTACCTACGCGGCTATGGTACGACGCGCTTTCTTTCGAACGATACGTTCCGTAGCGGGCAGCCGTCCGCGGTTGCGGTCGATACCACCGCCTTGATGGATGCGCTCAAGATCGACAAGGCGATCATTGCAGGCTTCGATTGGGGCGGTCGCACCGCTGACATTATGGCGGCACTGTGGCCGGAACGCTGCAAGGGGATCGTCTCAGTGAGCGGCTATCTTATTGGCAGTCAGGAGTCCGGCAAGCTGCCCTTGCCTCCGCAGGCCGAACTTCAATGGTGGTACCAGTTTTATTTTGCCACGGAGCGCGGCCGGGCCGGGTACGACAAATACCGACACGACTTTTCGAAGCTCATCTGGCAGCTCGCCTCGCCGAAGTGGAACTTCAGCGACGCAACATTCGATCGAAGTGCGGCGGCCTTCGACAATCCAGATCATGTCAGTGTCGTGATCCACAATTACCGCTGGCGGCTGGGCCTGGCGCAAGGCGAGCCGAAATATGACGATCTGGAAAAGCGGCTCGCCGAGGCCCCCGTCATCACTGTACCTACGATTACCCTTGAAGGCGATGCCAATGGTGCACCGCATCCCGACCCGGGTTCCTATGCCAGGAAATTCTCGGGCAAATACGAACACCGGACTATCACAGGCGGCATCGGGCATAATTTGCCGCAAGAAGCTCCCGAAGCCTTTGCCAAGGCCGTCGTCGACGTAGATGGTCATTGAGCGACCTTCGTTAACCATTTGCGCAATTCGCAACTCAGGTGATTGCATACCGCTGGGGCTTGAATACGTCAGCGCGAATGACGATCCAGGAAACCACAACTCTTAGGAGGCATTCGCTTGCTTCGTGACATAGGATCGGTAGAGGCCTGATTATGGTGGGGCCGACGAAGTCTGGACCGGTGTTTGGCGGACGCGAGGAACGCTAATAATGTTTGAAAGTATTCTCTGTGAAGTGACGGAATACGATCCCGACGTTCTCGAGCCACTGATTGGGCTTGCCGTTGAAATTGCTCGCGAGGGTCGAGAAGGAAGGCGCATTGGCACGCTGTTCACGCTGGGTGACGAAAATGCGGTGCTCGCTAGATCCAGACCGTTGATTTTGGACCCGTTGTTGGGGCACCCTGCGTCTGCACGCCACGTCTCCAATCTGAATCTGCGCGGAACCATCAAGGAATTGGCGCAGCTGGATGGTGGGTTCGTGGTGAGTCATGATGGGATTGTCCTTTCCGCCTGCCGCTATCTCGACGCCGTGGCCGGACAATTGGACGTGCCGCTGGGACTCGGCAGCCGTCACATTGCCGCCGCCAACATGAGCGCGGTGACCAACGCGGTGGGCATTGTGGTCTCTGAGAGTTCCGTGGTCCGACTTTTCTGTCATGGACGGCTGGTCGGTGAAATTATTCCCGAGCTTTGGATGATGGATCACGCCGCCCATCTTCGTGGCGCGGTGAAGAGGGAGCAAGTTGGCGCGTTGACGGTACTGACCCCGAGCTCGCGACCGGGTCCTACAGCGACCTAGCGGCGACTGGCAACCCGTTAGTCTTGAACGCTGCCAGGAATTGCCCGCAATGACTTCTTATGCCCAAGGCGTTTGGCAGCCGGAGCCTGTTCGTGACGCCATGTACAGGTGTAGACTGCGCGTATGGCTGCTAAAAAGAACACTAAAACGAGGCGGACGAAGTCCAAGAGAACTGCGGGCAATAAGATGACGCCACGACAGAAAAAAGCTAGCAAGAGGCTAGCCGGGAACAGCGGGGCCGCCAAGAAGAAGTCAGCGAAAAAGAAGGTGTCAAAAAAGAAGTCAGCTCCAAAAAAGGCACCGGCGAGACCGAAAGCTGTCGGCGACAAGAAAATCTTAACGAAAACCATGAGCTCGCCTAAGAAGCCAGCTCGGGAGAAAAGCCAGAGCGTGCATGCAGTTGCATTCCCACGGGAGATTCTGGGAGCGCGTTCGGGCCGGCAATCGGGGGACTTACAGGGATTGTCGAGCGTCGAGGGTGCGGACTCCGAGAGTGTTGACGAATTGCTCGAGGAAGGAAACGCGTTCGAAGCCGGAGCGGTCTCTGGTGTGGAAGATGCCGACGCGGCTGATGAAAAAGAGGTCCGCACGCATGAGCGGCCAGAGGATGACGTTCCGGATGAATATTTTGACAAAGAGTAAGCAAATCTGGGGTCGATACCGGAGAAAATGAGTCAATTACCGCCTGCCGATCAACCGGAATGCTGGCCTGCGCTGCCTCTGGATTCGTGGAAAGACACCTACGCCACACTCCACATGTGGACTCAGATCGTGGGGAAAGTGCGAATGTGCCTGACGCCCCTGATGAACCACTGGTGGAACGTCCCGTTGTATGTGACGGCCCGGGGCTTGACCACATCGCGTATGTCGTATGGCGAAAGATCGTTGGAGATCTGGTTCGACTTTAGACAACATCAGTTGATCGTCGATACCAGTGATGGTGTACGGAAGATGTTGCAACTTGCTCCGCGCTCAGTTGCCGAATTCTATCGAGAGTTTTTCGAGATGCTTCGATCTGCCGGGATTGAAGTCGAGATATGGCGCATGCCAGTTGAAATCCCCGATCCGATTCCCTTCGATCAAGATCAGGCACATGCGTCATACGATCCCGCAGCAGTGGAAAAGTTCTGGCGCATTCTGATGTCGGTAGACTCCGTCTTCAACCAATTCAGGGCGGGGTTCATCGGCAAGTCCAGCCCAGTACATTTCTTCTGGGGAAGCTTTGATCTTGCCGTGACCCGTTTTTCCGGCCGCCGTGCGCCGGAACGGCCTGGTGCCGATGCGATGACGCGAGAAGCCTATTCCCACGAAGTGAGCAGTGTCGGCTTTTGGCCGGGAAGTGGTGATATCAAGGGTGCCGCTTTTTACTCTTATGCGGCGCCCGAACCGCAAGGATTTAAGGATGCACGCGTCCGGCCATTTGGTGCTTTTTACCAGAAGCAGCTTGGCGAGTTTCTCCTGATGTATGAGGACGTTCGAAGGACGGAGTCGCCCAGCAAATCATTGCTCGATTTTTGCCAGAGTACCTACGAAGCGGCGGCCAACCTCGGCAATTGGGATCGCAGCGGCCTGGAGAGGACCGCAAATACGGCAAGTTGATATTTGAGAGGAGAACCAATCATGGCTTCCGAATGTACGCATCTCAATCAGATCAAGATTACCAGCACAGATAAGCGTGTCTGTGAGGCCTGCGTGAAGTTGGGCGACCGGTGGGTTCACCTGCGCCTCTGCCTTGAATGCGGGAACGTCGGGTGTTGTGACTCTTCGAAAAACAAACACGCAACCAAGCACTTCCATCAGACGAAGCATCCCCTGATGCGTTCCATCGAGCCGGGGGAGAAATGGGTCTGGTGCTATGTGGACGAAATTACCCCGGGAGAATTGCACGGAGAGGCCCTTGTCCCCATGCGGGGATGAAGGCCGTTAGACCCACACCTTTTAGGGCGCGCAACCTTGCCGGCACGCACCCGAATTTTGTTAGCTCCGCTATTCCTGATGGACTTATTCTTGAGCACATGGGATCAATCGCCAGCGATCTCGCCATTGAGTTTCGAGACGTCTCCTACACCCTGCCTTCAGGCGATCGCCTGCTTTCGGGGTTGAATCTGGAAGTGCAGCGCGGACAAACTCTGGTGCTCCTCGGTCGCAGCGGCTCGGGGAAAACGACGACCCTGAAGCTGGTCAATCGACTGCTGTCTCCCAGCGGTGGCGAGGTATTGGTAAACGGAGTCGCCACCGGGGACATTATTCGGTTGCGCCGAAGCATCGGATACGTCATTCAAGATGTGGGCTTGTTTCCGCATTTCACCGTCGAGCGGAACATAGGTATCGTTCCCACAATTGAGGGTTGGCCGAAGGACAAGATTCGCCAGCGAGTGCAGGAGTTGCTGCGGATCGTCGGACTTGACGCGCAAATGGCGTCGCGATATCCGCGACAGCTCTCCGGTGGCCAGCGGCAGCGGGTCGGGGTGGCGCGGGCCCTGGCGGCGGACCCAGCCATTCTTCTAATGGACGAGCCGTTCGGAGCTCTCGATCCGCTTACACGCGATGAACTACAGCGTGAATTCCTCGCCCTGCAACAAAAGCTCAATAAGACAGTCGTCTTTGTAACCCATGACCTGCGCGAAGCGCTGCGACTAGGGTCGCGTATTGCATTGATGGAAGCGGGGAAGCTTGTCACGGTCCTTCCTCCGCAAGAGTTCCTGCGGTCTGACGACCCCTGGGCGGCCGCGTATGTGAGGGCCTTTGGAGTCGGGCCAGCGGTGGCAGAGCGGGAGGTGTCATGAATTTTCTCCATTTCATCCTGCAGAATCGTCGACAAGTCATGGAACTGACCTTGGAGCATCTCTGGCTGGTAGGTGTTTCCACCCTGCTCGCGGTGTTAGTGGGCATACCGTTGGGCATTATGATCGCGCGCTGGCCCAAGTGGAATAAGCCGGTGCTGGCCGGCGCGAACATTATTCAGACAATTCCCAGTCTGGCGCTGTTCGGATTCCTTCTCCCGGTGCCTTGGCTGGGTGACCGAGTTGACCGATTGGCGATCTTGGCCCTCACTCTTTATGCGCTGCTGCCAATTATTCGCAACACCTACACCGGCATCCGCGGCGTCGATCCAGCGGTGGTCGAGGCTGGTCGCGGAATGGGGTTGACCGATCGCCAGCTTCTATTCCAGGTGCAGTTGCCACTGGCTTTCGGTGTGATTCTGTCTGGGGTTAGAGTAGCGGTTGTAATCTCGGTGGGGCTCGCGACCATCGCCGCGGCCATCGGAGCGGGAGGCTTAGGAGAATTTATTTTCCGCGGCCTCGCCATGGTGAACAATCAGCTCATCCTCGCGGGAGCCGTGCCTGCCGCGATTCTGGCACTGTCAGCCGATCTTGCCCTGTCGTGGATCGAGCGCGGTCTGCGACCACAATGAAGATCGGTCTGTTGCGATCCGAGTTGCGACGCTGGATCTATGCCCTCCTGATTCTCGTCCTCGGGGCCATGCTGTCCTCCTGCTCACCCTCACACGCTGATCGCATCGTGATTGGGTCCAAGAACTTCACCGAGTCTTTGATTCTGGGTGAACTAATGGCGCAACAGATCGAGGCCCAAACGGGTCTCCAGGTGGAGCGGCGTTTTTATCTGGCTGGAACCTATATCTGCCATCAGGCCATGCTGGCCGGCCGCATCGACATTTACCCGGAATACACCGGCACTGCCTTGAGTGCGATTCTGAAGCAAAAACCCGAGGGGAACAAGATCGAGGTCTACCGGCGAGTGAAAGATGAATACGAAAAGCGTTTCGGCTTGACGTTGGGGTCGAGCTTCGGGTTCAACGATACGTTCGCCATGGAAATTCGTGGCGAAGACGCCCGCCGCCTGAAACTTACAACGCTCTCGCAGGCTGCCGCATACGCGCCTCAATGGCGCGCAGGATTTGGCTATGAGTTTATGGAACGACCCGACGGATACCAAGGGCTGGCCGCCACATATGGTTTGCATTTTGCGGCGCCGCCGCGCGTCATGGACTTGGGGTTGCTTGCGCGGGCCCTGCACGATCATCAGATTGATCTTGCCGCCGGTAACACCACCGACGGCCTGATTGCCGCACTCGATTTTGTTGTTCTCGATGATGATCGGCACTATTTCCCACCCTACGAGGCAGTGCCAGTGATCCGCGAGATGACTCTGCAGCAACATCCGGAAGTCGCTCGCGCGCTTTCGGGTTTGGAGGGCAGGATATCGGACCAGGAAATGCAGCGACTGAACTATGCAGTCGACGGGTTGCACCGCGACGTAAAAGAAGTAGTACACGATTTTCTTCAGGGAAAACCGGCCAACTGAAGTCAGTCCCCTCAAAATTTTTGTTTGCCGCTTTGACCCTTTTTCAGCTACCCGTCATCTAACCAAACCGTCGGCAAAAATGCGATCGGACGCCCCTGAAGCACATAGTCGAGAGGGCATGCCGTTCACATGGGGCTAAAGAAATTACCCTATAATGTGCCGCTGCAGCCCGCGAAGCGCCACGTTGTGCCCACGAAGTAGGAGGTCCGAAATGCTTGCCACCCAGAATGGCCCCACCACCCTGCATGTGCTTATGGACCGGCTGTTGGATGCCCGGCGTCATAGCGATGCACTGCTCGGCCTGGTTCGAACCGACTCCCTCTACGAGAGGCCGATTTCTGAGCGTCACCGCATCGTCTTCTATTTGGGACACCTGGATGCATTTGATTGGAACTTGCTCCACGAACGTGCCCTGGGTCTCAAGAGCAGCCATCCTGAATTGGACCGGTTGTTTGCTTTTGGCATTGACCCGGTTGGCGGCGGACTCCCGGTCGATCAGCCATCGGACTGGCCTTCGCTGAACAAGGTTCGCGATTACGTAGCCAAAGTCAGGACCACTCTCGACACGAACCTTTCAGACGAAGAGCTTGGATCCAATGTTCAATTTGACGGCGTGCCGTTGAGCACATTGCTCAACGTGGCGATCGAGCATCGTTTGATGCATGTTGAAACGCTGGCATATATGTTGCATCAGTTGCCCTTCGAACAGAAATTATCGCGTTCAAATCCTGTTTCTGATAGTGCCACACCGCCGGTGATGACCCGAATGGTGGATGTCCCGGCAGGTGCGGTAGAAATGGGCCTGTCTCGGGGTGGGGAAGAGTTTGGCTGGGACAACGAATATGAGTCTCACAGCGTGGATGTTGCCGCTTTCAGCATTGACCAGTTTAAGGTGACGAACCGTCAGTACGCTGAGTTCATCGCCGCCGCCGGCTACGAGACGCGTTCCTTGTGGAGCGCCGAGGACTGGGACTGGAAAGCGGCACGTGGGATATCTCACCCCGTATTTTGGAAGCGGGCAGGTCATCGTTGGCTTTACCGGACGATGTTCGAGGAATTGCCTCTGCCGCCGGATTGGCCCGTCTATTTGAGTCAAGCGGAGGCGAGCGCGTATGCGCGCTGGGTAGGGAAGTTATTGCCCACGGAAGCGGAGTGGCAACGAGCCGCCTGCGGTCTACTGCACGATCCTGGAGAACCCGACCTGCCGGAATCCCTTCCGGCCAATTCGAGAAACGACAGTCTCGATGTCGCGGATGGGAATCCCGAACCCGTGAACGCGTCTGCTCAAAGCCAGACCAGATTCGGCGTACGAGGCATGTTTGGCAACGGGTGGGAATGGACGTCTTCTGTTTTCAATCCGTTTCCGGGTTTCAAGCCATTTCCGTTTTACCGGGGTTATTCCGCTGACTTTTTTGATGGCAAGCACTTTGTCATGAAAGGCGGCTCGCCGCTTACAGCCGAATGCATGTTACGGCCCACATTTCGTAACTGGTTCCAGCCACACTATCAGTACGTCTATGCCGGGTTTCGCTGCGTGAGCCGCTGACAACAGAGGGGGTTCGGGAAATGCAGGTTCATGCGATTACCGCCAATATCGTTTGTGGGTTCGCTGCGGATGTTCGCGCGGGTCTGACCAAGCCCAGACAAAAAGAGCTGCCCTCCATGTACCTCTACGACGAGGTAGGATCGGCACTCTTCGAAGTCATCAGCCACCTGCCGGAGTACGGACTTACTCGGGCTGATGAGCGTTTGCTGAGGCGCCACGCTGCCGATATCGTCGAGCGACTGGCAACGCCCGTCGCAGTAGCCGAACTGGGCAGCGGCAACGGCAAGAAGGCCCGCTGGATACTGGAGGCACTCAGCCGGCGCCAACGCACTTGCTATTACCCAATCGAAATATCCCCCTCCGCTCTGGCCATGTGCGAACGCGAACTCAGCGATATCGATTCAATCAGCATCCTGGGATTCGAACGCGAGTATCTGGATGGGCTGCTGGCAGCGGCAGCACAACGGCGGGACGGTCAGCACCTTCTCGTGCTATTCCTGGGCAGTACCGTCGGCAACTTCGACCGTCCAGCAGGCGCCGAGTTTCTGGCGGACGTTAGAGGAATCCTTGAACCAGGGGATTCTCTGTTGCTGGGCACCGACCTGGAGAAATCTCCCGCCGCGCTCATTGGAGCTTATGACGATGAACTCGGGGTGACAGCGGCGTTTAATCTCAACTTATTGGCACGCATCAATCGCGAGCTGGGCGCCGACTTTGACCTGGATCAATTTGAGCACCTGGCGAAGATCAATCACCAAGCCCGCAGCATCGAGATGCATCTGCGTTCAAAGCGGCGCCAGACCGTGAGCATTCCGGCATCGGGTCTTCTGGTGGAGTTTCAGGAGGGCGAAACCATCTGGACAGAGAGCAGCCATAAGTACTCCGCCGAGGAGGTTTCCCAAATTGCGAGCGAGGCTGGTTTCCACTGCCAGGCACAGTGGATTGATGAACAGTGGCCTTTTGCGGAGAGCCTGCTCACCGCAGTGTGAGGAAGGGGCGTCACTCGTCCTGGACACACTCGTCCTGGACACATCCACTGACGTTGTCGAGGACGTCCCTCCGCTCGTTGTGTCAGGACGAACCACTCACCAAGCTATCTATGTTCTTCCTGAGTAACTAACGGCAGCCAGATTTGAAACCGAGTGTCGCCGGGTCTGGAACTGACCTGAATATTTCCCCTGTGCTTCTTCACAATTCGCTGCACGGTGTCTAGTCCAAGGCCCGTGCCTTCCCCAACGCCCTTGGTAGTGAAAAAAGGCTCGAAGATGCGAGGTTGCACCTCGTCGGGAATTCCCGGTCCGTTGTCAGCGATCTCAACCACGGCGCAACCGTCGTCGCGGTAAGTCCGGATGCGAAGCTCGCCGCTTCCGTGCATCGCGTCAATCGCGTTGTCAATAATGTTGGTCCAGACCTGGTTGAGCTCACTGCCGAAAGAATTCACCAGGAGCGGAACGGGGTGGTACTGCCGCTGTACCGTTACTCCGCGCTTCAGCTTGTGATTCAAAATTATCAGTGTGGTTTCCAGGCTCTTCACCACATCGACGTTTTGCACTGGCGCCTGGTCCATGTGGGTGTATTCCTTGATGGCGCCGACCAACTCCGATATTCGCGAGGTGCTGCTTTCGATCTCGTGCAGCAGGCTTGAGATCTCCACCGAGGCGGAAATCCTAACCAGAGCGGCTCGGGCCGTGTCAGCATCGAGGTTCGCGAACAAAGATTCGACCGCCTCCGGCTTGATGTTCCGTCGTGCCAGGCCCGCCGCCAGTTGCCACAAGTCGTTCTGCCCGTGGCTGCGCAGCAACGAATCGATCTGGTCTTCCAGATCGCTCATCGTCAAGGCGTCTGGCGGCACGATGTCGGTTCGCGTGAACGATGCTTCCACCTTCTCGATCTCCGCTTTCTGCACGGCAGACAGGTCGCGCCTGCCCAACTCGAGGCTCGCATTCCTGATCTTGGTCAGCATTTCGCGCAGTTGGCTGGTGGCGCGTTTCGCTGCGGATGCGGGATTGTTCAGTTCATGCGCCAGCCCCGCCGAAAGCTTTCCCAGAGAAGCCAGCCGGTCTCGCTGTTGTTCGAGGCGAGTAGTTTCGCGAATGCGGTCCGACATCAAGCCGACCAGACGCTGGGTGAGCTCCGGCATCTTTTGGACAAGCTCAGGAAACAGGGCGGAAGGAAATCGTAAGGCGCGGCTATCCGTCACGGCCCGGCCGCTCACGGTAAAGCGCTTCATCCTGGAAAACGGCAGCAAGCCGGTAACTTCGCCGGGCTCCAGATCGAAGGCAATGGCTTCACCTCCGATTTCGCCCCGCCCCTGAAGCTGGCCCTGAAGAATTACAAACATGGCGTCGGCCGGATCGCCCTGGCGCGAATAGGTGTCGCCCGCCTTCAGATTCATCTCCTGCGCCTGCCTGAGGAACCAGTCGAGCTGGTCGTCGGGCAGATCCGCGAATAACGGAATGCGGCGTAGTTCGGATTGATCGACCATTTATACCTTGCTCAAGTACTGATGGATGAACTGTACCGCCACCGACCCCTCGCCGACGCCGGAAGCTACACGTTTAATCGAACCGTGGCGCACATCGCCGACCGAAAAAATGCCGGGCACATTGGTCTCGAGCAGGAAGGGATCGCGGTCCAGCGCCCAACCCTTGGGGCGTTGCCCGTCGCGCATGAGGTCAGGGCCGGTTAGCAGAAACCCGCGCTCGTCGCGCTCGACCACATCTCCCAGGAAATCCGTTCGCGGCAAGGCCCCGATAAAGATAAACATCGAACTCGCCGGCACACGCTCAATCTTGTTGGTATCGGAACACAGCACGGAAATTTCTTCCAGATGAGTCTCGCCATGTGCCTCGAGCACGCTGGCATGGCTCCAGATCTGAACGTTGGGCGTGGCTTGAATCTGGTCGATCAGGTAGCGGGACATGGTGCTGGCCAGCGATTCGCCGCGCACCAGAATCACCACCCGATCCGCGTATTTCGCGAAGTTCATCGCCGCCTGGCCAGCCGAGTTCGCGCCGCCCACCACGTAGACGAATTCACCCTTGCACGACAGGGCTTCCGTCGCGCCGCCACCATAATAAATTCCCGCACCTTGTAAACGGTCGATCCCAGGAGCGTCCAATCGTCGCCACTGCACACCAGTCGCGACCATTAGCGCGTGGCAAGAAATCTCATTTCCATCGGCCAGCTTAATGATTCGGTAAGGGTTTTCTATTCGAACGCCAACCACTTCCTGCGGCGCCAGGATTTCCACTCCGAAACGCTGCGCTTGCACCACCGCGCGCCGCGCCAAATCCGCACCGCTAAGGCCGGTGGGAAAGCCCAGATAGTTCTCGATGCGGGAACTCATCCCAGCCTGGCCGCCGGGCGCTTCGCGCTCAATCATCACCGTGTGGAGGCCCTCGGACGCTCCATAAACCGCAGCCGCCAAACCGGCCGGCCCCCCGCCTATGATCGCCAAATCATAGAAGCTGGTTTGCGCGCGCGTGCGTAGCCCAACTTTTTGCGCCACATCCGCCGGAACACTCTCTAGCAGTTTCGTACCATCGGGGAAAAGCACCACAGGGAGACTGGCCGCCTCCGGACCCAAGGCTTCCAAGAGTCGCTTGGTTTCCGGATCGTTGGCGGTAAGCTCAACATCAATCCACTGATAGGGAACATGGTTGCGCGCGAGAAAATCCCGCAACTCATAGGACCGTGGCGACCAGCGGGTGCCCAACAGCCTTATACCTTGAAACGTCGGGCGAAACGAAGCTTGCCAGTCGTCGAGCAAATCGTCCAGTTGGGGATAAAGGTGTTCCGTGGGAGGATCCCAGGGCTTCAGGAAAAAATAGTTAATGCTGGCATGATTGATGGCACTGATAGCGGCATTCGTGTCGGCATAGGCGGTAAGCAACGCACGCTTCGCACTCGGGAAGATCCCCATGGCCTGTTGCAGGAATTCCACTCCGTCCATGCGCGGCATGCGCTGGTCGGCCAGCAGCAGGGCCACGCTGTCATTGCGCAGCTTCAACTGCTTCAGGAGATCGAGCGCACCGTCGGGCGAATCGCTTCCGATCACGCGGTATTCAGCGCCGTACTGGGAACGAAGGTCCCGTTCGATCGCCCGCAAGACGTCGGAATCGTCATCCACACTCAGCAATATCGGTTTGGCCACTCTTGACTCGTTTCGGGCTTCGCGAGGATGTGAAAACGTACTTGTATCCGCTTTCGTATTCCAAATCGGCATGACCCTCCGCGTCAAGTCCTCTTGGCCTTCGCCCGGCGGCCGCGCCGCACTCCAGGCGATTGCAGCCCCGGCAGCGCGCTTCTGAAACTATCGTTTGTGAGCTTTCTCTTCCTGAGATCCAGGCATATGATGTCGGTCACGGAACGACGGGCGGTGTCCGCGTATGACCTGGAACCCGGTGACCGAGATCGATGTCCTGTGGATCACGGCGGGATTGGGCTGCGATGGCGACACCATCGCCATGACCGCGGCCACACAACCCAGCATCGAAGACGTCGTTCTTGGCCAGATTCCCTGGATCCCGAAAGTAAACCTGCACAATCCATTCCTCGACCTGGCGAACGGGGATAGTTTTCTTGAACCGTTTCATCGCGCCGCCGAAGGGAAACTGGAGCCGTTCATTCTGGTCATCGAAGGCTCAATCCCGAACGAGCACAACAAGGAAGAAGGATATTGGGCCTCTCTTGGCACCGATCCAAGGACCGGTCAGCCCATCACGACCTGCGAATGGATTGATCGCCTCGCTCCCAGAGCCTGGGCAGTGGTGGCCGCGGGCACCTGCGCGACCTACGGCGGTATTCATGCGATGGAGGGCAATCCTACCGGATGCATGGGATTGCCCGACTACCTGGGCTGGGAGTGGAAATCAAGCGCCGAGATTCCGATCGTTTGCGTTCCGGGCTGTCCGGTCCAACCGGACAACTTCATGGAGACGCTCTTGTATCTCCTCTACATGGCGAGCGGCCGCGCGCCCATGATTCCGCTGGACCAAGCCTTGAGGCCGACCTGGCTGTTCGGCAACACAGTGCATGAAGGATGCGACCGGGGAGGTTTCTATGAGCAAGCGCAGTTTGCCGAGGAGTACGGATCGCCACTTTGCATCGTGAAACTCGGGTGCTGGGGTCCGGTGGTGCAATGCAATGTTGGCAAACGTGGATGGATGGGCGGGATTGGCGGTTGCCCGAACGTGGGCGGCATCTGTATCGGCTGTACGATGCCGGGTTTCCCCGATAAGTTCATGCCTTTTATGAACCAGCCGCCGGGTTCGCTGTTGTCGTCGTCGGCGGTGCAGACTTATGGTCGCGCGATTCATGCCTTACGGCGGTTTACACAGGCCTCGATGAACAAGGAACCCGGCTGGCGCAAGCCGGCACGATAAGTGGGGGAACGAGATGGCGACTTCTTCGAGGCCTGACGGTGCTGACGGTTCCCTGGAGGATGCCCGTCGCGCGCTTGAGCAAGCCGAATTGAGTCTTGCCGACTCCGAACAAATCCTTCGCGGGCTGGCTGGAGTATTTAATCAGCCCCACCATCCCCCACGCGCCCGGCGGGTGGAATATCCACCGGACGTGCCCGACCCCGCCTGGTCGTCCGACTCGCGAGTTCCCAATCTTGAAGCCCGGTATCGGGCACTGGTCGAGCAGATCCCGGCGGTGGTCTTCATGGCCTACCTGGACCGCGGAATCGGAGAAGCCTACGTGAGCCCGCAAATTGAGGCTGCGCTCGGATTTTCCCAGGAAGAGTGGCTGGAGGATCCGATCCGCTGGTACCGGCACATTCATCCTGACGACAAACAGCGCTGGAGCCTTGAAGCGGCGGAAATGTTCCTCAGCGGGAAGCCGCTCCGATCCGCCTATCGCGTGGTGTCGCGGGACGGCCGGGTGATCTGGTTTCACTGCGAAGCCAAAATGATCCGTAAAGAAAACGGCGAGCCCTGGTTCATTCACGGAGTGGGCTTTGACATCAGCGACCTGAAGCGAACGGAGAATGCGTTACAAGAGGAACGCAATGTTGCCTCCGCTATTCTCCAGACCGTTGGCGCACTGGTTGCGGTGCTTGACTTGGAAGGCAGAATCGTCCGTTTCAACCGCGCCTGCGAGCAGGCCACGGGATACTTATTTGCTGAAGTGCGTGGCAATTGCATTTGCGACCTGTTTCTTGAAGCCGAGGAGGGCGAGCGGTTCAAAGCATTTCTGCAGAACACCCTGGCCAGCGGGGAGCCCCTGGAGCACGAGAGCAGCTGGATCAACCGAAACGGTGAGCACCGGGTGGTCGCGTGGTCCAACACCGTGCTTCCAGGCGTGAACGGTGATTCTTCTTACATTATTGCCTCGGGTATCGATATCACGGAACGTAAGCGGGCCGAGGGCAAGTTCCGCGGTCTGCTGGAATCGGCTCCCGACGCAGTGGTGGTCGTGAACCGCGACGGCAAAATTGTTCTCGTGAATGCGCAGGTGGAAAAATTGTTTGGATACCACCGCGAGGAACTGTTGGGAAAGGAACTCGAGATCCTAATCCCGGCGCGGTTGCGCAAAAAGCATCCGGGGCACCGCAAGCGATTTTTTGGAGAGCCGCGCGTGCGGCCGATGGGAGCGGCCGGAGAAGAGCTTTTCGGCTTGCACAAGAACGGCAGCGAATTTCCGGTTGAGATCAGCCTCAGCCCTCTGGAAACCGAGGAGGGCATTCTGGTATCAAGCGCGATACGCGATCTTACGGAGCGCAAGCACCTGGAGAGAACCATTCTGGAAATCAGTGCCCGTGAGCAGCGACGGATTGGGCAGGACCTGCACGACGGCCTGGGCCAGCATCTGACTGGCATCGCTTTTATGACGAAGGTCCAGGAGCAGAAATTGATGGAGAAAAATCTGCCGGAGGCCGCTGACGCCACGAAGATCGTTAATCTGGTGAACGAGGCCATTCACAAGACGCGGGAACTTGCGCGCGGCCTGCTGCCCGTGGTTTCCGAATCCCGCGGCCTGATGTCGGCGTTGCAGCAGTTGGCAGGCGAAGTACAGGATCTGTTCGGCATCGGCTGTTCTCTGGAGTGCCTGACCCCTGTCCTCATCGACGACGACGCGCTGGCCACGCACCTCTATTACATTGCCCGGGAAGCGGTGAACAATGCGATTAAACACGGGCGGGCAAGGCGGATCGTGATTCGCCTGTCGGCCGAACAAAACCAAGGCTCCTTGACAATTCACGACGACGGTTGTGGAATCAGCGAAAACCGCGTTGGGAGCAAAGGGATGGGTCTTCACTTGATGAGCTACCGGGCCAGGATGGTCGGAGGTTCGCTCGAGGTGCGACGAGGAGAGAACGGAGGCACAATCGTGACCTCTATGTTTCCGGTCAACGCGATGGGATGGATTCCATGAACTCTCAACCCAAAAGCCAGAATATGGTCGCGAAGAAAAGGATCCTGGTCGTAGACGATCATCCCATCGTGCGCCAGGGGCTGGCCTTGATGATCAATCGCGAGCCGGATCTGGTGGTGTGCGGCGAGGCGGAGGAGGCGATGGGTGCGATGCACGTTGTCGCGTCCGCGCGTCCGGACCTGATCATCGTCGATATTTCGCTCAATGGCCCGGACGGCCTCGATCTGCTGAAGATGCTGCGAGCAACGCATCCCCGGCTTCCGGTGCTGATTCTTTCCATGCACGACGAATTGATTTATGCAGAGCGGGCGCTGCGGGCCGGCGCCAACGGTTACATCATGAAACAGGAAGCCACCGAAAAAGTGCTGGTGGCGGTGCGGCGAATATTGAGTGGCGAAATTCACGTCAGCGATCGCATCGCCAACAAGATGGTGCGCCATTACATTACGGGTGCGGGCTCTCCGAAAAATTCCTCGATCGCCGACCTGAGCGACCGGGAGTTGGAAGTGTTCCGGCTGATTGGAGAAGGGCACGGCACTCGTCAGATCGCCGAGGAGTTGCACCTCAGCGTCAAAACCGTCGAATCCTATCAGGCCCACATCAAAGAAAAACTCTCGCTGCGCAGCGCCCGTGAACTGGTGCAGCATGCCATCCAGTGGAACATGAACGAAAAGGCGGGATAAGCTTTTCCGCACCTCAGGCCCATGCCAGCTGTTTGCTCCCCCGGGCGCCTTCGATAGGGGAAACCCTGATGGCGCATCGGAGTTTCCACTAAGACGAAAAAGTGGTGTATCCGCTTGTCACCAGTCTCCCCCCACATTGATTCTGGCGTCGCACACTTCTTTCCCAGGTCGGCTTATTCAAAGGTAAATCAGCGCGAAACAAAGAGCGTCCAGTTGGGCGGCCTCCGTCTTGAAACGAGGGCTGAAAAGGAGAAAGCGGTTATGGCAGCGGAAACAGTTCCGTACGGTCGGGTCACGCAAAAACCATCGCCAGTGGCCGAAGTGCATATCCTGTGGATCACCGCGGGTCTGGGTTGTGACGGAGATTCAGTCTCCGTAACGGCAGCGACCCAGCCCAGCATTGAGGACGTGCTTCTGGGCGCAATCCCGGGGCTCCCCAAAGTGCATCTACACAATCCGGTTCTCGCGTACGAAAACGGCGACGACTTCCTGAAATTCTGGTACATGGCGGAGAAAGGGCAACTCGAACCGTTTGTGCTGGTTGTCGAAGGCTCGATCCCGAACGAAAAAATCAAGAAGGAAGGCTATTGGGCGGCGCTGGGGACCGATCCGGCGACAGGTCAGCCGATCACTACCAATGAATGGATTGACCGCTTGGCTCCGAAGGCGCTGGCAGTGGTGGCCTGCGGCACGTGCGCCACCTACGGCGGGATTCACGCGATGGAAGGCAATCCCACCGGCTGTATGGGGCTGGCCGATTACCTGGGGTGGGACTGGCGTTCCAAGGCCGGCCTTCCCATCGTGAATGTGCCGGGATGCCCGGTGCAGCCCGACAACTTCATGGAGACCGTCCTCTACCTGCTCTACCAGGTGGCGGGGTTGGCGCCCATGATTCCGCTGGACGACGAACTGCGCCCGACGTGGCTGTTCGGCAAGACCGTGCATGAGGGGTGTGATCGGGCCGGCTACTACGAGCAGGGCGACTTTGCCGAGGTCTACGGCTCTCCGAAGTGCATCGTGAAACTCGGCTGCTGGGGGCCTGTGGTGAACTGCAACGTTCCCAAGCGGGGATGGATGGCGGGCATCGGCGGTTGCCCCAACGTAGGCGGCATTTGCATCGGCTGCACCATGCCGGGCTTTCCCGATAAATTCATGCCGTTCATGGCGGAACCGCCAGGCGCCAAGCTTTCCAGTGCCATGGTCGCGCCTTATGGCCGCGCCATCCGGACCATGCGCACCATGACCCAGACCACCCTTAACAAAGAACCCAAGTGGCGTCATCCACGCGCTGAAATCACCACCGGATACCACCCAAGAACCTACTGAGAATCAAAGGAGCGACCGATGAGTACGCTTACAGCACCGAGCAAGGAAGCTTCCGGAAAAAAAGGAAACCTGGTGGAGATGAACTGGGACCCGATTACCCGGATCGTGGGCAGTCTGGGCATCTTTACCAAGATCGATTTCGAAAACAAGCACGTGGTCGAGTGCCACAGCACCTCATCGATCTTCCGCGGCTACAGCATCTTTATGAAGGGCAAAGACCCGCGGGACGCCCACTTCATCACCAGCCGCATTTGCGGGATCTGCGGCGATAACCACGCCACCTGCGCCACTTACGCGCAAAACATGGCATTCGGCGTAAGGCCTCCGGCCATCGCGGAGTGGATCGTCAACCTTGGCGAGGCTGCCGAGTACATGTTCGACCACAACATCTTCCAGGACAATCTGGTCGGGGTTGATTTTTGCGAGCAGATGGTGAAAGAGACGAACCCGAAAGTCTGGACCAAGGCGCAGTCCACGCCAGCGCCGGGTGCAAATCTCCACGGTTTTCGCACCATCGCCGACATCATGACCGCGCTCAATCCGTTCACCGGCGCTTTCTATCGGGAAGCGCTCGTCATGAGCCGCATGACGCGTGAGATGTTCTGCCTGATGGAGGGTCGTCACGTCCATCCATCCACGCTATATCCCGGCGGAGTTGGGACCGTACCGACCATCCAGCTCTTCACCGACTACCTGGTTCGACTGATGAAGTATGTCGAATTCATGAAGAAGGTCGTTCCCCTTCACGATGATCTCTTCGACTTTTTCTACCAGGCCCTGCCCGGCTATGAGGAAGTGGGTCGCCGACGCGTTCTACTGGCGTGTTGGGGATCGTTCAATGATCCGGACGTCTGCGACTACACCTACAAGAACATGACGAACTGGGGCCGCGCGATGTATGTGACCCCTGGAATCGTCGTTGACGGCAAGCTGGTGACCACCGATCTCGTCGATATCAACCTGAACATCCGCATTCTCCTCGGCAGTTCGTACTACGACGAGTGGAAGAACTCGCAGACCTTCGTCAAGACGGACCCTCTGGGGAATCCGGTGGACAAGAACCATCCCTGGAACCAGACGACGATTCCTCGTCCGCAGAAGCGGGACTTCTCAGGCAAATATACGTGGGTCATGTCACCGCGCTGGTTCGACAAGCGCACAGGGGACCATCTGGCGATGGATACCGGGGGCGGCCCAATCGCACGCCTTTGGACGACCGCACTGGCGGGCCTCGTGGATATCGGCTACATCAAAGCCACCGGCACAAGCGTGAAGATGTATTTACCCAAAACGACGTCGCTGCCCGAGGTCGAATTCGAATGGAAAGTTCCGAAGTGGAGCAATGCCATTGAACGCGACCGCGCCCGCACTTACTTCCAGGTCTATGCCGCCTGCTGCGCCCTGCATTTTATGGAAAAGGCGCTGGCGGAGTTGCATGCCGGGCGCACCAAGACGTGGACGGAATTCAAGGTCCCCGAAGAGGCCATCGGATGCGGTTTCCACGAGGCAGTACGCGGCGTGCTTTCGCACCATGTTGTAATCAAAGACGGGAAGATCGCCAACTACCATCCGTACCCGCCGACTCCCTGGAACGCCAATCCCCGCGATATTTATGGGACGCCTGGGCCCTATGAAGATGCAGTGCAGAACACGCCGATCTTCGAGGAGAACGGGCCTGACAAGTTCAAGGGCATTGACATCATGCGCGCGGTAAGAAGCTTCGATCCCTGCCTGCCGTGCGGCGTGCATATGTACCTGGGAAAGGGTAAGGTGCTCGAGACACGCCATTCCCCGATGTTTGGTCTTCAGGCCTGACCGGTGTTTGAGATCGCTGGGGGGTGAGGGTTCTATCGTCAAGGGAGATGGTCTGTCACGAAAGCTGTGAGGTCCAGCACATCTTGATGGGCCCTCACTCCTTTTACGCTTTACTCAAGGAGCATTGTGGTCAACGCGAAAGACTTTCGGGAAGAAATGACCAGGATCGGCGAGTTGATGCAGGAGATGGAGTCAATCGCCGATCCAGCCGTGAGGGCCGCCGCAACCGGTCTGGTTAAGGCGATCATGGATTTACACGGCACCGCCCTCGAACGCGAACTGGAGATCGTCGCGGAAGCGGGAGAGCCGGGCATGGAGATCATTGACCGCCTCGGGCGGGACTCGCTGGTGAGCGGCGTCCTGGTGCTCTATGGCCTCCATCCTGAACACGTTGAGACGCGGGTCGCAAAGGCGGTCGAGCGGATTCGTCCGCAACTGAGGAAGCAGGGTTGCGAAGTGGAGTTGCTTGACGCGGCGGAAGGCGTGGTCCGGTTGCGGCTTGACGCGGGCCCTCACACCTGCGGTTCAACCGCCAAGACCATGCAAGCCACGTTGGAAGCGGCGATCTATGACGCCGCTCCGGACCTGGTCTCTCTGGTGATGGAAGGCCTGGAAGAGAAACCGGCCTCAGGGTTTCTGTCGTTGGATAAGCTGCTGAGCAACTCAGGACTAGCGGCCGCTAACGCAGGACTACTGGAACCGAGCGGTGCGGATTGAAGGCCCCGCAGCAATCGAAGGATGTCGCATGAGCGCGGGACAAGTTGGATCGATCGATGGGTTCGGCACGCTACGCCAGTTGGCGCGCCGCGAGCGCCCGCTTGAGCAATGCGAGCTGTGCAGTGTCGGACTGCGCTCTGAGCACCCGCACCTGATCGAAGTGGCGCGGCGTCGTATCATCTGCGCCTGCGAAGCCTGCACCATCTTGTTCAGCGGCCGGGGAGTGAAGTTCAAACGCGTTCCTCAACGGGTCCGGCTGCTTTCCAACTTCAAGTTGAGCGATTCGGAATGGAATGGCCTGATGGTTCCCATCAACATGGCCTTCTTCTTCCGCGGCAGTTTGGAAGACCGTATCGTCGCGCTGTATCCCAGTCCCGCCGGCGCCACCGAATCCCTGCTGACTCTGGAGGCTTGGAGAGAAATCGTAGCCAACAACCCGATTCTTGCTGAAATGGAGTCGGACGTGGAAGGGCTTCTGGTCAACCGGTTGGGGTACTCGCGCGGATATTCGAAACCCGAGTACTACCTCCTGCCCATCGATGAGTGCTACAAGCTGGTGGGACTGATCCGACTGCATTGGAAAGGGTTGTCGGGTGGGACGGATGTTTGGCGGGAGCTCGGCGAGTTCTTTACCAGGTTGAAAAAAATTTCGGTGGTAGTGGCCGATCCACCGGTGGCGGAGCAGGAATCGCATGCCTGATCTGAGCTTTCGCATCGACAGCGCTCATGCGGTTGAGAACGCGGCCTCGCCGATGCTTGCTTTCAAGCTCCGCATCGCGAATGCTGAATTAGCGGAGCCGATTCACACCATCGCCTTGCGCTGCCAGATCATGTTGGAAGTGACGCGCCGGAAGTATGCCAGGGAAGATCAGAGCCGTCTGCATGATTTGTTTGGTGAGCCCAACCGCTGGAGCCAGACGCTCAAGAGTCTCCTCTGGACCCACGCCAGCGTAGTTGTGCCTTCCTTCACCGGCGAGACCGTCACCGACCTGCCTGTGCCCTGCACGTTCGATTTCAATGTGGCCGCCACCAAGTATTTCGACGGATTGTCCGACGGCGAAGTGCCCATCCTGGTCCAGTTCAGCGGCACGGTCTTCTATGCCAACGTCCAGAACGGACTGCAGGTTGCGCCCATCTCGTGGGACAAGGAAGCACGCTTCCGGCTGCCAGTAAGTATCTGGCGCGAAATGATGGAGGCCTACTATCCAAACAGCGCTTGGCTGTGCCTGCACAAAGACGCATTCGACCGCCTGTATCAATACAAAGTCCGGCACGGCATTCCCACCTGGGAAGAAGTGCTGGAAAATATCGTTCCGGTCGAGGAGACGGTGAGCTGATGAATCTGGAGGCGGCGGACAAGATCGGCAAGGCCGTGCTCTACGAAGGGTACATGTTGTATCCCTACCGGCCGTCTTCCGTGAAGAACCAGCAGCGGTGGAATTTCGGGGTGGTTTGCCCGCAGTCCTACAGCGAGCAGCAGCAGGGAACGGAAGCGTCGACGATGCAGACCGAATGCCTGGTGGAGGGGGATTCTGTCACTGAACTGGAAATTCGGGTGCGTTTCCTGCAATTGATTACCCGCACCGTGGGTGAGCTCGACTTGCCGGTTTCCTGCGTGCCGACTGTCGGAGCGCCGCAGTTTCATGGAGTGGCAAGCTTCCGGTCCGGCGGGCGCAATTATCGGCCGTGGCAGGAAGCAGTGGAGCGCGAAGTGGTTGTGCCGGCGCGCAGCCTCGCCGCGCTCGACGCCACTCCTTTCTCGCAGACATTTTCATGGCCCGCGGAGCGACGGTTGGAATATTTGCCGGGTGAAACCGGCACCGGCGTGATCGTCCGGGAGCAAAGCCCGTTGCGCGGAACCGTGGAAGCGCAGGCTTCAGCGGTTGCCGATGGTCTATTCAAGGTCTGCGTGCGGATCAGCAACCTCACGACCTTTGCGGCAGACTGCGCGACCAGCCGCGACGCAGCGTTGATGAGTTCCATGGTTTCCACGCACACGATCCTGGGCGTTCATGGGGGACAGTTTTGCTCTCTGCTCGAACCGCCCGAGCACCTGCGCGAAGTTGCTGCTGCCTGCCAGAATTCCGGCACATGGCCAGTCCTTGTCGGAGAGGAAGGACAACGCGACACCGTGCTTTCTTCTCCGATCATTCTGTACGACTATCCCGCGATCGCCCCGGAAAGTGCCGGGGACCTGTTTGACGGGACCGAGATCGATGAAATTCTGTCGCTGCGCATTATGACCTTGACCGACGACGAGAAACGCGAGATGTGTGAGTCCGACGACCGCGCCCGCCAGATGCTCGAGCGGACTGAGAATATGCCCGCGGAGCAGTTGATGAAGATGCACGGAGTCCTTCGGCAGTTGCGGTCGGTCAGAGAGGAGACCCAGTGAACGAGTGGGAATGGCAACTCCTCGAGGAGAAAACGCCGATCGACCACCTTGAAATCGATGGCGTTGAGGTGCGTGCGGGCAGCCGCGTGCGCCTGAGGCCGCGCCAGGGAGGAGATGTCATGGACATCGCGCTGGCCGGGCAGGCTGCGACCATTGAGTGCATCGAACAGGACTATGAGGGCAAGCAGCACGTCTGCGTTGTACTGGACAACGATCCGGGCAGAGACATGGGAATACTGCGTCAGCCTGGCCACCGTTTCTTTTTTGATGTGGCGGAAGTCGAGCCGCTGTCGTCCAACGACAGGGCGCAGGTCGCGGCCGCGGTCAAGCCGACGATTCTAGTCGCAGGCATCGGCAATATTTTTTTGGGCGACGATGCATTCGGCGTCGAAGTAGCGCGCCGCTTGGCGGCTCGCCCATTGCCGGATTCGGTCCGTGTGGTGGACTTTGGCATTCGCGGTTTCGATCTGGCATACGCACTGCAGGATGGCTATGAAACAACCATCCTGGTCGATGCCTGCCCACGCGGCGAAGCCCCCGGAACTCTCTATGTCATTGAGCCCGACTTAAAGGCACTGGATAGTCCGGAGCAGCCGGACGCTGCGGTCGACGCCCACACCATGACTCCGGTCAGCGTGCTGCGCATGGCGCGGGCGATGAACATCGAAGTCAGGAATGTGCTGCTGGTGGGTTGTGAGCCCGAGACTTGGGGCGGTGAAGACGGTCGCATGGGCCTGAGTGGTCCAGTGGAGGCCGCACTGGAAGATGCCGTAAGAATGGTGGAGTCGTTGATCGAGCAAGCGTTAAACCCCCTCGGGTCGGGTCCAACAAAATAAACACGTTCGACGAAAAGGAGACTGCCGTGGAAATGGAACAGAGCGGTAATGGATCTACCAGCGACAAGGACACTCTCTTCATGCTGAGTGGCTTAGCTTTAATTGTTTTCGGAGCGGGCCTGATTCTTTCCAATCCGATCTCCCGGCGTTATCTCGGCCAATTCGGTCTGGGGAACCTTGCTCAGGGCGCATTGCCGGACTTGGATCGGTACTTGCGCTTACGGTCTATGTAGGCCACGCGACAAGAGTCTGGGCCACGCAGTTTACGTTGTGTTGTGGATCGCCTTCCGATAGGAGACTCGATCATGCCAACGAGTGCTGCTAAGGTTCGTTTCGCCATTGACACGCGGGCGAGCCAGTTTACCGTCCAGGCCTTTGCCAGCGGGCTGATTTCAGCTGTGGCGCACAGCCCGAAGATCGCCATTCGCGAGTGGAGCGGTGACATCACGATGACTGACGCGATGCAGAATATTTCCGTTAAGGTCCGCGTCAAGGCGGCTTCGCTGGAGGTACTGGATGAGCTGCGCGACGATGATCGCCGTGAGATTCACCGGGTCATGAACCAGGAGGTCCTACACACCAATCGCTTTCCAGAGATTGCCTTCGACAGCACGGAGGTAAAGGCAGAGAAACAGCGGGAGGACCTTTACAAGGTGAATGTTCGGGGCAGTCTGACTCTTCATGGCGTCACCAACATGCAGGAGTTCAACGGGCAAGTGGCGGTCGGGGTTGACAGCGCGCGCGCGTACGGCGAATTTACCCTGCTCCAAACGGATTACGACATACGCATCGCTTCAATCGCGGGAGGCACTTTGAAACTGCAGGATGAACTCAAGTTCTTCTATTATCTAGTCGCCCGGAAGCAGGCTGCAGGAGCTTGAAACTGCCGGACAAGGTAAAGTGACCGGAGGTACCTGATGCACTATGCGACCGATTCTGCCTTAAAGCTGGAGGGAACCACGGCCCGCTACACCATTGAGACCCAGGGGAGCAGTTTAACCGTGCGGGCGTTCGCCACCGGCCTGCTTGCATCCATTGGTCACAATCCAACCATCACCGCCCCCGACATTGAAGGCGAGATTCTCTTCGATACCGAGGACCTCACCCGCAGTTCATTACGCCTGGCAATCCGTGCCGAGTCGTTAAGCTGTATCGACAAAATCAGCGACAAGGACCGCGCCGAGATCAACCGGAGGATGCACGAGGAAGTCCTTGAGTCCGACTCTTACGCGGAAGTGGTTTACGAGTGCTCTCGGGCCTCGGCGAGCAAACTTGGAGAATCGCAGTATTGGGCGGCGCTAAACGGAGATTTGACCCTACACGGAGTAAATCGCCCGCAGCCGGTCTCTGCCAGGATTTCGGTAAATGGCGATACCATTCGCGCGACTGGCGATTGCTCCATCCTGTTAAGCCAGTACGACATTAAGCCCGTTTCCGCCCTCGGCGGGGCGGTTCGCTTAAAGGACGAACTGAAGTTGTCGTTTGAAGTCGTCGCTCGCAAACAGGCGTAGGTGAGGCCAAAGTGGACGACGGGGAAGAGATCGCAACTGGAAGGGGATGCCACATGTGTTTGGCCATACCGGGCATGATCGTCGAGATTTCGCCCGAGAATAGAGACTCCGCTCTGGTGGATGTGGTGGGCGTGAGGCGCAGGATTGATCTCGGCCTCCTGCTGGAAGACCCGCCCGTGCCCGGCGACTGGGTGCTCATTCACGTGGGTTTTGCCATGAGCAAGATCAGCGAAGCAGACGCTGCGGACCAGATGCATACATTGCGCCAGTTGGGCGAGATCGACGGCGCCATGCAGGAAGTGCAGGGATACGGGCTAGAAGAAGAGGTCCAGTGAGATCCGCCCGCGTCCAGCCGGCGAGGAGCGATCTAGATGAAGTATGTGGATGAGTTTCGGGAACCGCGGCTGATTTCAAAGACCGCAGAAGAAATCCGCCGTCTGGCGGGGACTCGCAAGTTCCGGATGATGGAGGTTTGCGGCGGACATACCCACGCCATCTATCGTTTCGGTCTGAAGGACATTCTTCCGGAAAACGTTGATCTGATCCATGGCCCGGGCTGTCCCGTTTGTGTGTTACCCATGGGAAGAGTGGATGACGGTCTGGCGATTGCGCAGGATCCGAACGTGATTTTTGCCGCATTCGGCGACATGATGCGCGTCCCCGGGACCCAGGGCAGCCCACTCGAACACAAAGCCCGCGGCATGGACGTTCGCATCGTTTATTCTCCCTCCGACGCCCTGAAACTTGCCCGCCTGAATCCCGACCGGCACGTCATGTTTTTCGCCATCGGATTCGAGACCACCGCGCCGTCGACCGCACTTACGCTAATGCGCGCCAAAGCCGAAGGCATCCGCAACTTCTCAGTCTTCTGCAATCATGTGACGATCATCCCGGCGATTCGCGCCATCCTCGACTCTCCCGACATGCGGCTCGACGCTTTCATCGGGCCGGGACATGTTTCCACTGTGATCGGATGCCGTCCCTATGAATGGATTGCCCAAAACGAAGGCAAGCCGATTGTGGTATCGGGCTTCGAGCCGCTGGACATGTTGCAGTCTGTCGTTATGCTGCTGAGGCAGCTGAACAAGGGAGAAGCCAAGGTCGAGAACCAGTACAAGCGCGTTGTACCGTGGGAAGGAAACCGCGCAGCCTTGCAGGCAATGGCGAAGGTTTTCCAGTTGCGACCTTATTTCGAGTGGCGCGGCCTCGGCTTCATTTCCCAGTCGGCCCTGCGCCTGCGCGACGAGTATGCCGAATGGGACGCGGAACAGCGCTTCCAGGTGCCGGGCATCCGCGTGACCGACCCAAAAGCGGCGCAGTGCGGCGAAGTTCTGAAGGGCGTGTTGAAGCCCCATCAATGTAAACTCTTTGGCCGTGAGTGTACGCCGGAGCATCCGGTGGGCGCACTCATGGTGTCATCGGAAGGATCATGCGCAGCGTACTTCAATTACGAACACCGGAAAGCAATGGCGACCAGCCTGAGCCAGATCGCCTGAGCCCGGCAGTCGGCGCAGTGGGGTCCCGCAGTCGCTTCCGCGATCCGCAAATCGAAATGGCGCACGGCGCCGGTGGAAAGGCCAGCCGCAAGCTGGTCGAAGGCCTGTTTGCGCCCTATTTCTTCGAAAATGCCGGCGACCCGATGGGTGACGCCGCTCCCGTCGATATCAGCGGAACGAGGGTGGCGATTACGGCCGACAGCTTCGTGGTGAAGCCGCTCAGCTTTCCCGGAGGCTCGATTGGCGAACTTGCGGTGAACGGAACGGTGAACGACCTGGCGGTTTCAGGCGCGAAAGCTGAGGCTCTCGTCGTCACTTACATTCTGGAAGCGGGCCTGCCCACATCTGTTCTTGAGGCGGAAGTGCGAGCGATGGCGAAAGCCGCGCGGGAGGCCGGAGTCAGGATTGCCGGCGGTGACACCAAAGTTGTCGAGCACGGCAAGGCTGACGGCATGTACATCACGACCAGCGGCATCGGGCGCTACCTGCCGGGAGTCACGATCGATCCCCGATCGGTGCGGACCGGCGACAAGGTCATTCTTTCCGGCCCGATCGGCGACCATGGCATCACGATTCTGCTCGCCCGCGGCGACCTGGACCTGGAAGGCGACCTGAGCTCTGACACGCGGTCCGTGCTCCCGCTCGTAGAAGCGCTCGTAGAGGCCGCTGGTCCGGGCATCCGCTGGATGCGCGATCCCACTCGAGGCGGCGTCGCCACATCTCTTAACGAACTGGCCCGCGATTGCCGGCTGGGAGTCATTCTCGCGGAAGACCAAATCCCGGTACGTGACGCGGTGCGCGGCGCATGTGAACTGCTCGGACTCGATCCTCTGCATATCGCGAACGAAGGGCAATTTCTGGCGGTGGTGGCGCCGGAATACGCCGACACGGCGCTCAATGCGCTCACCATGGCCCCAGGCGGCGGCGGGGCGCAGGTCATCGGAGAGATTCGCGAACAGCCCGCCGGCTCCGTCCTGATCACCACTCTCTACGGCGGAAGCCGCATCATCGACATGCTGGTCGGCGACCCCCTGCCGAGAATCTGTTAGAAACTTTCTCCTCCATGGCAACAGCATGCAAACTCGCAACCCGCGTGGAAGAAAAGCTGCTTGCCCGCAATCGCGTCCATGAAGACTTTTTTGCCCGCGAGGCGCCATTGCTCGCCCAGGCCTGCAGCGACATGTCGGATCGTTTCCTGCGCGGAGGCCGGCTTCTGGCCTTTGGCCGCGGGCCTTACGCCACGGATGCACAGCATGTTTCTGTGGAGTTTGTGCATCCCGTGATCGTCGGCAAGCGTGCTCTGCCGGCCCTCGACCTGTCGATGCTGTTCCGGCCGTGGCTCAACGCAATCCTTCACCCGGAAGACATGGTCATGGGGTTTGGGCCTCCGGAAGGCGATCCGGAGGTATGGGCCACGCTGAAAGAGGCGCGCCGGCTCGGTGCCATGACGTTTGCGCTTCCCGGCGTCGATGGATCTTACGCAACGAGCGCCGCCGCCGAGGATGCCTTCGTCCATCAGGAGACGATCGAGGTCCTTTACCACGTGCTCTGGGAGACGGTCCATGTCTTTTTTGAGCACCGCGAACTCGGACACGATGTTGGAGCGTCGGAGTTTCTTTATCCGTTTCTCGGCTCGAAAAAGCAGGGGGCTGGCGACCTTCTAAGCGAGGTGGCAAGTTCGATTCGGATGAAGGTCAACGACGACACGTTGCTGCGTGAGCGTGTGGCGCGGGAAGAGTCCGAGAATATTGGAAACGCGGCGGCGGCCGTTTGGGGGCGGGTCCGGCGCGGCGGAAAACTCATCGTCTTTGGTAACGGTGGTTCGGCGACCGACGCCAACGATTTTGCGATTGATTGTGTGCTCCCTCCGTCGGGCTATCGCCCTGTTCCGGCCATTTCGCTCTCGCTGGAACCCGCCAACATCACGGCGGTGGCTAACGACATTGGTGCGGACGCGATCTTCCTGCGCCAGCTTATCGCGCAGGCCCGGCCCGAAGACGTCATCGTCGCCATCTCGACCAGCGGAGGATCGCGAAACATCCTGATGGCACTTGAAGAAGCTCGTAAGCGGAACCTGCTGACCGTGGCCCTGCTCGGCTACGATGGCGGTGAGATCAAGCGGCGGGCGCTGGTTGATTTTCCGATCACCGTGAACTGTGATTACATTCCGCGAATCCAGGAAGTGCAGGCTTCCATCTATCACGTTCTCCGCGATTCGCTGGAGGTGCTAAACCGTGGCGACGTTTGAACTTTACGGGGCGGCGCGCTGTCCGCACACTAGCGAAATGCGCGATTGGCTGGAGTGGACGCGCGCCGAGTTTGTGGAGTACGACGTGGAAGCGGACGCCGATGGGCGCAGCCGCATGCGTCAGATCGCCGCAGGCCAGCGCAGCGTACCGTTACTGGCGCAGGAAGGCAAAGTTGTGCAGGTAGGTTGGCGCGGTCAAAGCTGCATCGTGGATCTCGAATGACGATTGCTTGCTCCATTCGTGTGCGCGGCGTGGTGCAGGGGGTTGGTTTCCGCCCATTTGTTTATCGCCTGGCGCGCGCCCACTCTCTGCGTGGCTGGGTGCTGAACGCGGAAGAGGGAGTTGAGATTTATCTGGAGGGCGAACCGGACCGTCTCGAAGCATTTGTGCGAAGACTCAATACGGAGGCGCCTCCTGCCGCAAGCATCTCAGAAATCCGCGTGCAGTCCGCTAAGCCCGAGGGCTTGATGGACTTCACCATTCGCACCAGCGAGCGCCGTGACCATCCGACCGTACGCATTTCTCCGGATCTTCCGGTTTGTGGCGACTGCCTGCGCGAGCTTTTCGATTCCGCAGACCGGCGCTTCGTGTATCCGTATATCAACTGCACGAACTGCGGCCCACGCTACAGCGTAGTGCTGGCCCTGCCCTATGACCGGCCGAACACCACAATGAAAAGCTGGCCACTCGATCAATATTGCGATGCGGAGTATTCCGATCCAGCCAATCGCCGTTTTCACGCTCAGCCTGTCGCATGCCCGGCATGCGGACCGGGCTACCACATGCGTGTGGGGGCAAAGAATGAGATGGGAACTGCAGCGAGCATTCGCCGCGCGGTCGAGATGCTCTGCGCCGGAAGTGTTCTTGCCGTGAAGGGGCTCGGGGGCTATCACCTGGCCTGTGATGCCCGAAACGCCGCGGCTGTGGCGGCTTTACGCGAGCGAAAGTATCGCAAGGAAAAGCCCTTTGCCCTGATGGTGCCGAGTATCGACGTGGCCCGCACTCTGGTAGATCTTTCGAGCGAAGCGGAAGGTTTGCTCACCAGCGTCGCGCGGCCCATTGTGCTTGCCCCGGCAAGGATCGAACTCGACGGCATCGCACCCGGAAACGACGAGTTCGGCATCATGCTGCCCTACACGCCTCTGCACCACCTTCTTTTCGCGGAAGGAGCGCCGGACGTTCTGGTCATGACCAGCGCGAACCGCTCCAGCGAGCCGATTGCCTATGCCGACGAGGAAGCATTGCAGCGGCTGGCGGGAATTGCGGACGGTTTTCTGATTGGCGAGCGGCCAATTGCCCGGCGCGTGGAAGATTCAGTGGCGCGGGTCGGGGCTTTTGGCCCGATGATTTTGCGGCGTTCTCGAGGGTATGCTCCAGGTGCGGCCGCGACTCTTTCCTCGGATCGTCCAATTCTGGCTCTGGGCGCGGACTTGAAGAACACCATCACGCTGGTGGTGGATGGGCAGGCGTTCGTCAGCCAGCACATCGGGGACCTGGACCACTACGAGTCGTTCCGCGCGTTCGATGAGACAGTCCGCGATCTGCTCGCCATGTATGAAATAAATCGTGATGATCTCCTGCTGGTGCACGATCTACATCCCCAATACGCGTCAACCCAGTATGCGGCCGCCATGAAGGCTTCGCGAGTTCACGCCGTGCAGCATCACCGCGCGCACGTGGCGTCAGTGCTGGCGGAACGCGGGGAGTGGACCAAGCGCGTGATCGGCGTGAGCTTCGACGGGACCGGCTATGGCGACGATGGGTCGATCTGGGGATGCGAGATTTTCGTTGGCGGGGTGAGAGACGGCTTCACTCGCGTGGCTCATCTGCGCCCGGCCCAACTTGTGGGCGGTGACGCAGCGGCGCACCATCCGGTGCAGGCGGCGGCGGGTTTTCTGGCACAGGTGCAGGGCCTTCCCGATTTGCTTTCTGCTCCTTTCAACTTTCCTGAGCGCTATCGCGATGCATCGGAGTTGCTGCGCAAGGGCGTTCGCACATTCCCGACGACCTCTGCCGGCCGGCTGTTCGATGCTGCGGCCGCGCTGTTGGGCTTCACCCGCGAGATCAGCTTTGAAGGACAGGCCGCAGTGTGGCTGGAGCAACTGGCCCGCGGCGCCCGCATTGCCGAGCCGTATCGTTTCCCCCGCAGCGGCGACAGTCTAGATTTTCGTCCACTGCTCTACGCTGTTGCAATGGATCGCGTCCGGGGCCGTGATATCAAAGAGATTGCCCGGGCATTCCACCGTGGCATCGCTCGTGGTCTGTGTGATTCTGTAAGCCACTTGTCCCACCGTTACGGCGTCGACACAGTTGTCCTCTCGGGCGGAGTTTTCCAGAACGAGTTACTGCTGGAGGAAATAAAGTCGCTCCTTCACGGCGGCCCACTCCAGGTTTGGACCAACCATTCTGTTCCGCCGAACGATGGAGGAATCAGCCTGGGCCAGGCTGCCCTAGCAGCCTTTCAGCGATTCGATGTGGTCGAGAACGCCAGCGAACGGATCCCGGAGATGAGCCATGCATGAACTCTCGATCGCGATGAGCATCGTCGAAATGGCCGAGGAAGAAGCGGCAGGCCGTAACGCTCAGATTACGGCTGTCCATTTGAAGCTCGGCGCGCTGTCCGGCGTCGTGAAAGAAGCTCTGTTCTCCTGTTACGAACTCGCGTGCGAGGGCACGGTGCTGAAGGGTTCGCGACTGGTTGTGGAGGAAGTGCCGGTCGTGATCTTCTGTGCGACCTGCCAGGGCGAGCGCTCTCTTGGTTCGATGCAATTATTCTGTTGCCCGAAGTGTGGAGCTCCAGCTTCGCAGATCACACAGGGCAAAGAACTTGAAGTAGTAGCACTGGAGATACAGGAATGCGTCCCGAACCCCGTTTGATTGAAGTCCGAAAAAACGTACTGAAACAAAATGATGTGGTCGCGCGTGAATTGCGCAACCGCTTCCGCGCTGCAGGCGTGTTCGTAGTCAGTCTCGTTTCCAGTCCTGGCTCGGGCAAGACCGCGTTTCTTGAAAAAACCCTGACTCTCCTCGGCAGAAACTATCGAGTTGCAGCCTTGGTCGGCGATCTGGCTACGGAGAATGATGCCGCACGCCTGGCTCGCAGCGAGGCACCGGTAAAACAAATCACGACGGGAACTTTGTGTCATCTCGAAGCGGCCATGGTGCAATCCGCGCTGGAGGGATGGAACCTTCAGGAATTGGATTTTCTCTTCGTCGAGAACGTAGGAAACCTGGTCTGCCCATCCTCGTATGACCTGGGCGAGGACCTGCGCCTGATACTGATTTCGGTGACCGAGGGCGAAGATAAGCCGCTGAAATATCCGACTATTTTTCACAGTGCCGATGTGGCGATTGTGACAAAGGTGGATTTAGCGGCCGCGGTGGAATTTGACTGGCAAGCTGCTTACAACAATATTCAAGCTGTGCGTCCGGGGATGATAGTGCTTCAGGTCTCCTCAAAGAGCGGTGCGGGAATGGAGGAGTACTTGGGTTTTTTGGTTGCACACCTTGCACGGCTGCGCCAGACAGCCGCGGTGTAACGCAGCAGATACCCTCCCGTGATTAATTTCCTGTCCATCCTTGCGGTCGGCTTCTTTCTGGGCATCCGGCACGCCTACTCTGGGGATCCACGCGGGTCTTGGATCCAGGTCGTCGCCCACCCGAGCTGTAAGCGCTTGAACACTAATGGTCGGGGAGGGAGGATTTGACCTCGGGACTCGACAATATCTCAGTGAGCAGGCGGCGGTTCGGTCATCTCCATTGCCCAGATCGCACCCGGACGCATGTACATCGACGCGCGGAAATTTCCATCGACTTCGTAGGCTTCGGGCGACCGAAACCAGTATCCCTTCGTCTCATAAATAACGTGGTACACACCCCAGGCGGTGCGGTAGCCCTCGTCCTTGAGTCCATCGGCCAGCATGAGGGCAGCGACGCAAAACGTGGCGCCAGTCCAGACTTCCTGCACCTGTTCGTTGGTTTTGATGATCGTGCCATCCGGAGCCATGCCATTAACGGCGCCCATTTCGCCGTTCGCAAACTTCATCACATTAAAGTCAAAGATCTTATGCAGCGCCTTTCGCTGCATCTCGAGCGGGACCACATCGCCCAGCGCAGTGATGTGGGCGTACCACTGTCCGGCTAGCTGGTCGGCCTGAATACTGTCACGGTAGGCGCTGCCGGTGTCGTAGCGGAAATACTCGCCATTCCACAGTTTCTTGATGTAGCTGGCCTGGCTTCGTGCAAAAAGTTCGTGGTAAGCAGCCTGGGGAGCGGGATCGTTCAACACCTTCGCAATCTCTTCGGCGGCACGCAGAGCGGCCAGCCAGAGTCCGCCAGAGTAGGCGCTTTCGCCGTTGACGACCCACTCGTCATAGGTCTGGTCGGGGAAGCCGTCGTTTTCCGGAATGCCGTCGCCATTACGGTCGTATTTACGCAGGTATTCGAGCGCCAGTTGCACGGAAGGCCAGGTGTCGCGGAGGAATTGCCTGTCACTGCGGCCGCCGAACACGTAGTCGCGATAGACCATTAGCACAAATTTCGTGTTCAGGTCTTTCCAGTCGTCGGTGTTTTGCCAACTGAACTGATTGACTTTGAAGAAGGGGTCTTCTTCCGGCGCGCCCAGGTCGTGCGGCACTGCGCCGCGGCTCTTCCGGGTGCGGAAGACAGGCTTGTTGTCCTGCTGTGTCTTCCAGGTCCAGATAAGTTTTTCCGGTTCGGCCCGCAATACGGTTTCCGCGAAGGCGCGCAGCTCCAGCTTGTCCAATTCGGGCCAGAACTTGACCAGCGGCATGGAGCCATAGAAGCGGACATCCAGTGTGGAATAGTAGGGGTAGTCGTAACACTCCAGGAAGGAAAAGGTAGATGGCGTTTTACGATCGGCGCCTACCGGACGTCCCCAGAAAGAGCCGCCGTCGGTCAGGGTGTAGAGCTCATTGAAGAGTTCGGCGCGATACCAGGCGGGCTTGGTGTTGTCGTTTACATAGGGAGCCTGCCATGCGGCAATGGCGGCGCTCCATTCGGAGGCGTGGGTCAAGCCCTCTGCGGCAATTTTGAGCGCGTTTTGTCCGGATGTGCCAAAGAAATCGGTGTAGTGACGGTACCATTTGCGGCCGGAGCCGAACTCGACCACCGGAAGGTCCCAGGAGATCACCATGGGAACAATTCGCTTCTCGCCGGGTTGCAAGGTGAACCTCACGGCGATCGCGCCTGCCAAAGTTTCTCCGCTGCTGATCCACTTGAAATCCTCGTTGGCAAGACGTCCATCCTTGGAGAAGGCGCTCCACACCTGGTCGCCACCGTGCGCATCGGGGATGAAAGTGGTCTGATGCGTGATTTCAACGCCGGGAGTCTCCAGGGAAGAAATGGCAAACTGGCCGTCCCAGTCTTCCTGTACGTCGCCGGGACGAGTCCGGTCAAACACCACCGACTTCATTGTGCCGGAGTTTCCCAGCGGCGTAGATACCGCGCTGTTGTAGTTTCCGGAACTCATGCCGGCATCGCGAAAGTCGTGCGAAGGGTAGCGCAGCCATCCCACCATATTCGCCCAGGACAGCATTACCGATACCGTCACCGCTTTGTTCGTAGGATTTTCGGCGTGCCAGCGGTATACGGCAACCGGATAGCTGCTCTCGCGATAGTTGTCGGGAAGTACAGGGGAGAACTGTTCCAGGGTGACATGTGCTGGCAGTTTGTCCCAGCGATAATCAAACCAGGACTTGGGATACAGCGCATAGTAGTTCCCCGCGCCGACCGGATAGTCCCACTTCCAGGAGTTGAGGTCCTGATTTCTTGGATGGTCGGCGAGAAGGACTTGCGCAGTGCTCTGCTCGGCTCCTTCAGATTTTTCGTAAATGGCGAACTGATCGGCATAGACGGGTTCGTACTTATGGACGCCGGCTTTCAGGTGCCAGCGCGAAAAATCACCCCGGTAGGTGCGCGAAAATGTGCCGGAGCCAAAACCTCCAACTGGCGCACCCTGCCAGTAGCCATCATCGATCAGCGTGTTCAGCCGGGGCTTGCGGGTGCCAGGGTTTGTCAGCGGTTCTCCGATGCCGCGCTTCCACGCGACCGCAGGAATGTCGTCTCCGGCCCATGCCGAGGCCGCAACCGTGCCGATGAGAACCACGACCGCGTATTTGGAAAGGCGGACTTTCATGGGACCTCCGCGTCGCTTTACAAGCCCGCACTAAGTTATCACAAAATCGATATTGTAGGACACAAAATGACACCCAGGGAGGGGGAATCGGCGAGGCAGCGCGAGTCCTCTCCGCGGGAAGGCAGAGAGTTTTGGTTGGGATTGTCATGCCGGTCTGCGATAATCGCCCGCGATGGGGAAAAAGAAGGCGTCGGCACTCAGCCAACCGGGGAAGGTCACGCTGAAGGACGTCGCGGCAGTGGCGGGCGTTGCCGCCGGTACGGTGTCGGCCGTCCTGAATGCAGCTCCCTCTTCGCGCGCCATCCCGGAGGCCACGCGGCAGAAGATCCGTGCCGCCGCCGCCGAGTTGAACTACCGGCCAAATTTTCTTGCCCGGTCCCTGCGTAAGCAGCGCACGTATACGGTCGGGCTCATCATCGAGGAAATCGGCGACGCCTACGGAGCTATGGTGATTGCCGGAATTGAGGCTTATCTTCGGCGTCACAATTATTTCTTCCTGACCGTCATCCACCGCCATGATCCGACGATGTTGCGCGAACATTCCCAGCTTCTATTGGAGCGAGGCGTCGAAGGCTTCATAACGGTGGACACCAGCCTGCAGGAGGCGTTGCCGTTGCCGACCGTTTGCGTGGCCGGGCATCGCATACTAAAGGGAGTGACCAATATCGTGCTCGATCAGGAGCGCGGGGTTCGAGTGGCGTTGCAACACTTGTTGGCCCTGGGCCATCGCAAGATTGCGTTCATGAAAGGGCAGCCTCGCAGCTCCGATTCGGAAGTGCGCTGGAAGGCTGTTTGCAAAGTGGCGAAAGAACTCGGCCTGCCCATGGATGAGGATTTGGTCGTCAGCCTTGAATTCGACGATCCGTCCCCTCAGTTGGGTTATCCCTACGCCAAGCAACTGCTCGCCCGGAAGAAGCCGTTCACCGCGTTGTTCGCCTACAACGACATCTCAGCAATCGGGGCCATTCGCGCCATCCAGGAGGAGCCTTTGCGGATCCCGCAGGATATCTCGGTGGTCGGCTTCGACGATATCCC
>Ga0075029_100000136_pt1 | contig 35912 bp, 30 predicted proteins | sample LitLauG_LLR_2013_FD_71391 | JGI IMG/M metagenome (GOLD analysis project Ga0075029, IMG submission 71391) | Freshwater sediment microbial communities from North America - Little Laurel Run_MetaG_LLR_2013 | ecosystem: Environmental > Aquatic > Freshwater > Creek > Sediment | place: USA... | reverse complement strand
ATGGACCGGCTGCTGTGCGGCGACGTGGGCTACGGCAAGACGGAAGTGGCGATGCGCGCGGCATTCAAGGCGGTCAGCGACAACAAGCAGGTCGCCGTGCTGGCGCCGACTACGGTGCTCGCCTTCCAGCACTACGAGACGTTCAAACAGCGCTTTGGGCCGTTCCCGGTGACGATCGAAATGATCAGCCGCTTCCGCAATGCGAAGCAGCAGAAAGAAATCCTGCAGAAGAGCGAAGCTGGCAAGATCGACATCCTCATCGGCACGCACCGCATTCTCTCGAAAGATTTGAAGTTCGCCGATCTTGGTCTGCTGATCGTCGATGAAGAACAGCGCTTCGGAGTGCGCCACAAAGAACGCATCAAGCAGATGCGCAAACAGGTCGACGTGCTGACGATGTCGGCCACGCCGATTCCGCGCACGCTGCACATGTCGCTGGTGGGCCTGCGCGATATGAGTGTGATCGAAACTCCGCCCAAAGATCGTATGGCGATTCAGACCGTGGTAGCGAGTTGGGAAGATAAGCTCATCCAGTCGGCGATTGAGCAGGAACTGGAACGCGGCGGGCAGGTTTATTTCGTGCACAACCGGGTTGAAAGCATCTGGGAGATCGCCGCCAAGCTGCAGGAACTGGTGCCGAAAGCCCGGGTCACCGTCGGGCACGGCCAGATGTCCGAAGGAGAACTGGAAAAAGTGATGCTGGGATTCATGCATCACGAAGCGGATATTCTTGTTGCCACGACCATCATCGAAAATGGCCTCGACATTCCGCTGTGCAATACGATCCTGATCAATCGCGCGGACCGGCTGGGCTTGTCGGAGCTCTACCAGCTTCGCGGACGCGTCGGCCGCTCGAATCGAAGAGCGTATGCCTATCTCTTGATTCCGCGTGAAGTCGAATTAACGCCCATCGCAAGGCGGCGGCTGGCAGCTTTGGAAGAATTCTCCGACCTCGGAGCGGGATTCAAGATCGCCGCACTCGATCTAGAACTACGCGGTGCTGGAAATCTTCTGGGCGGCGAGCAGAGCGGGCACATTGAGGCGATCGGCTTCGAACTCTACACCCAGATGCTCGACCGTGCCGTTCGCGAAATGAAGGGCGAGGCCGCGCCGGATGAGGCTGAAACGCAGCTTAATCTCGGCCTGAACATTCGCATTCCGGCGGAATACATTCCCGAAGAAAATCAGCGGCTCAGAATGTACAAGCGCGTGGCCGGTGTCGAGACGGAATCGCAGTTGGGCGATGTTGGGTCAGAATTGCAGGACCGCTACGGACCTCCGCCGCCAGCCGTCCGCAACTTGCTCGACTATGCGTCGCTTAAGCTGCTGTGCATGCGGGTGGGCGTGAATGCGATTGAGCGCAAGCGCGATTTCGTCACGTTCAAGTTCCGGCAGAATGCCGCGGTCGATCCGGAGCAACTGGCGCGCTTCGTCGCGGCGCAGCGCGGAGCGCAGTTCACTCCCGACGGCATGCTGAAGTTCGCTCTGAAAGCGACGGCGGCGGAAGAAGTGCTGCGTGCGTTACGTACAGTTTTGGAGCGACTGGCCAGCGAGGAAGCGGCATCTGAAGTGGGTTCGGCTGAACAATGAGGCTTATTAGTGAGGGAGCGGATGCATCAGGGACAAGACCTCGATGATCATTAGGTAGCCGAAGAAGCCCATCGCATATGCCGTCGAAGACAGCCGCACCAGTATTTTCTCCTGTGATTGGTCAGTCAGTTTGTCGAGGGCCCGCATGTGCATGAAGCAAAGAAACCAAGTAGCTACAATTCCAACCGCGAGGAAGCCGAGCACAAAGATGTCATCGGAATTAGCGCGTAGGCGCCATAGTCGGACAACAACGTTCGCTAGAGCCAGGCTCCCGATAAGTCCCAGCATCAACAAAGCGGTTCTTCGCGACCAGTAAGGAACGGGATATTTTCGCGCCACAGATCACCTCCCCAAAGAGCAAACACAAGCCAGCCGGATTCTACCCCAGGAGATCCCCGTGCCGGTTACAAACTTCAGCAGGTACAATTGTTTGGCCAACTACAAAGATCACCTCATGACCATGAAAGTCCGCAAAGCCGTATTTCCCGCTGCCGGCCTGGGCACGCGCTTTCTGCCCGCCACCAAAGCTCAGCCGAAAGAAATGCTGCCGATCGTCGACAAGCCGATCATTCAATACGGCGTCGAAGAGGCGATGGCCTCCGGGTGCGATCAGATCATCATCATCACAGGACGCGGCAAGCAGGCGATCGAAGATCACTTCGACGTCAGCTACGAACTGGAGAAGATGCTGGAGGAGCGCGGCAAGACCGATCTGCTGAAGATCGTGCGCTCGATCTCCGACATGATCTACGTTGCTTACGTCCGCCAGAAAGAAGCGCTCGGCCTGGGTCATGCTGTGATGATGGCGCGGGAACTCGTGGGCAACGAACCGTTCGCGGTGCTGCTCGCCGACGACGTGATTGATCATCCGGTGCCAGCTCTGAAACAGATGGCCGACGTCTTCCACGAGAAACAATGTTCGGTCATCGCCGCGCAAGTGGTCGAAGGGAAGATGATTTCTTCCTACGGCGTGTTCGATGCCAAGGAAGTCGACGGCTTCAACGGCCGGCTATTCGAAATTCGGAACATGGTGGAGAAACCGAAGTTCGAGGAAGCCCCGTCAAATCTGGCGATCATCGGCCGCTACATTCTCACGCCGGCAATTTTCGATTGCCTGGCGAACACGCAGACCGGCGCTGGAGGAGAGCTTCAACTCACCGATGGCATGCGCATGCTGCTGAAGCGTGAAAAAATGTACGCCTACGTCTACGAAGGGCGCCGCTACGACACCGGCGACAAACTAGGATTCCTGAAAGCCACAGTGGAGTTCGCGCTCAAGCGCGACGACCTCGGCGGCCCATTCCGAGAATATTTGAAGGATCTGAAACTATAAGCAGACTCAAGCAGGGTGCCCCACCCTTCCCGCGTTTTCTGCGGGAGGGTGGGGACTTTGACTTTATTTCTCGCGCAGCTTTCGCGATTTCTCTTCGACTCCCCGCGCCAGCTTCTCTTTGTGCGCGTGAAGCTTCCTGGCAACGGACTCATCGGCGAGCCCAATCATCTGCGCCGCCAGAATCCCGGCATTCGTCGCCCCTGGCTTTCCGATCGCGACTGTGGCTACAGGAATTCCGGCCGGCATCTGCACGGTCGAAAGCAGAGAATCCATACCTTGCAGTGAAGTCGAAGGAATCGGCACTCCGATCACGGGCAAAGTGGTATGCGCAGCGATGACGCCCGCCAGATGCGCCGCTCCGCCGGCTCCAGCGATGATCACGCGAATGCCGCGATCGGCGGCCTTGCGCGCGAAGTCGGCGGTCCGGTCCGGCGAGCGGTGCGCCGAGGTCACGTCAATCTCGTACGCGATTCCGAAGTCGTCGAGCACCTTGCCCGCCTCGCGCATGATCTCCAGATCGGAATCACTGCCCATCACAATTGAAACTTGTGGCTTAGTCATCTCTCCCTCTGAATATTTTTTTCTGGCAGCAGCAGCCCCAAAATCACTTCTTCAGCGCCCTCCCAGCAATGTCTTTGCGATAGTGCGCGCCGTCGAAACTGATCTTGGCGCAAGCCTCATAAGCGCGGGCGACGGCCGTTCCCAAGTCTCCCGCCCGTGCCGTCACGCCCAGCACTCGACCGCCGGAAGTGTAGTAGGCTCCGTCGCGCTTGGAAGTTCCCGCGTGAAAAACCTTCACCCCTGAAACCGCCTCGGCCTCTTCCAATCCATCAATCCGCTTCCCTGCCTCAAACGTTCCTGGATAGCCTCCCGACGCCATTACCACACATACGGACGCATCCTGCGACCATTTGAAATCGCCGTCACTGACGCGCCCCAAAATCGAGGCCTCCAAAGCGTCGACCAAATCACTTTCCAGCCGCATGAGAATCGGCTGCGTCTCGGGATCTCCGAAGCGGGTATTGAATTCGAGAACCATCGGCCCGCGCGCCGTCATCATCAGGCCGCAGTAAAGTACGCCTTTGAACTCCGAGCCCTCGGCCTTCATGCCGGCTACCACCGGGCGCGCAATGTGATGCACCAGCCAGTCGCGCATCTGGTCGTCGACGATATCGGGCGTTGAGTACGCGCCCATGCCGCCGGTGTTCGGGCCAGTGTCGCCGTCGCCGACGCGCTTGTGATCCTGCGCCGCGACCAGCGGAACGACGCGCTCGCCGTCGCTGAAAACCAGAAACGACAACTCGTCGCCCTTCAAACATTCTTCCAACACGACGCGGGCACCAGCTTCGCCGACCATCTTTCCGCTTAGCATCTCGGCGGCCACACCGGCTGCTTCTTCCTTGCTCTTGGCGATGACCACGCCCTTGCCGGCGGCGAGTCCATCGGCCTTCACGACAATCGGGGTATGAAAATGGCTCAGCGCGGAACGCACCTGCTCGATGGAATCGCAAATGGCAAAGGGCGCGGTGGGGATGCGATGGCGCTGCAGAAATTCCTTGGCGAAGCTCTTGCTCGACTCCAGACGGGCCGCAGCCTGGGTCGGGCCAAATGCGGGCCATCCCCGGCGAAGAAACTCATCCACTACACCGAGACTAAGGGGCAATTCCGGACCCACGATGGTCAGGTCCGGTTTGAGGCGTGCAGCCAGAGCCGTCATCGACTCCAGACTCTTCAGATCAACTGCCAGGCACTCGGCCTCGTCTGCGATGCCACCATTTCCGGGCGCGCAATAAAGTTGCGTGACGCGCGACGACTGCCGCAACTTCCATACCAGCGCATGCTCGCGCCCACCGCCACCCAGGATAAGAACTTTCATAGCCAGAGAAAATCAGGTTAGGGGTACAAGCGGGAAACTGTCAAACTGTTCATCCCAATCGATTCCGCGATTAACTACGATTAACCCGCATCGTATAATCTCGGCAGATGATCACCGTCTCCAAAGAGGACTACCTCAAGTCCATCCTCGAAGCGGAAAGCGAGGGGGAGACGGTCATCTCCGCGCGTCTGGCCGACCGGCACAAGGTTTCGCCGCCGGCAGTCACGATGGCCCTGCGACGGCTGAAAAAAGACGGTCTCGTGCGCATCGCCAACGGCGGCGAAGTACGGCTCACCGCGGCCGGGCGCAAGATTGCCCGCAAGCTCACTTTGCGCCATCACCTCATCGAGCGCATGCTGTCGGAAATGTTTGGCATGGAATGGTGGAAGGTTCACGACGAGGCCGAGCGGCTCGAACATGCCGTCTCGCCGGACTTCGAGGCGCAGCTTCTGGCGAAGTTAGGCAGCGACGGCGCCTGCCCGCACGGCAATCTGAGTGAAGTGGAGAGTCCAGAGAGCCGGCGCCGCCGAGGCCTGGTGCTGCTGGCCGATGCCGACCTCAACCTTGCCTACACCGTGAGCGGGATCTACGAACGCGACCGCCAGTTACTGGAGTTCCTGGAACATCGAGGCGTTCGTCCTGGAGCGAAGCTGCGCCTGCTCGAGCGCAACTATGACCAGACCCTTACTCTCTCTACGCCTGCGGGGACGGTGTCGCTCGGCCCCGCGGCATCGCAGCGTATCTGGCTCGCTCCGACAGCACGACCGAAGCATTGACTCACTTCAACTCAGCCACCCAGATCTCACGGGCACGCCGCCCCTACTTCAGCCCATCCACGACATACAAGTCGGAGAGGATGCGCCCGATCGAGTACGCATACGCCTTCCCATCCGCACTAAACCGGATGCCGGGAATGCTGATCACGCCCGCGGGATCCGCGGGAGCGATTTCCTTCCACAGTTCGCGGCGTCCGCTCGCGATATCAACCCGTGTGATCTGGACGGGAATGGTTACGGTGCGCAGCAGCACGCTTTTACCCCCGTCAAAGAAGCTCATGACCCGTTCGTTCGGGTTGGGAACGACGCTGAATTTCTGCGGCTCCCCGCCGGCCATCGGATAGAGCCAACGCTGGCGATTGCCGTCTATGGCCAGGAGGGACTTGCCGTCTGGAGTGAGAATCGATCCCGTAGTGCCCTCGGGAGTAATTGCGCGCGGCGGGCCGCCGTCAATATTCAGCATATAGGTGCGAGGTGGCCGGCCCGGGTCGGCACTGGAATACACGGCCGATTTGCCGTCCGGCAGCCAGGCCACTCCAAAGTGGTCACTCTTATCGTCGGTGAGCTGCTTCGGCTCGCCCACACCGGTGGGGAAAAGCACCAGCTTCGCCGGAGACCCATCACGGGCGATCACCCAATGGCCATCGGGAGACAGGAAGCCGAAGCCACCGTCGCCCAGGCGAACCGCGGGTGAGCCGTCGGTTTTGCGGATGTAGACGCTGTAGTTCGTGCCCATAGCTTCTCCGGTCTCGGAGAACACGATGGTCTTGCCATCGGCGGACATGTCCGTCAGCAGCGACCAGTCAAACCAGGAAAGGCTTCGTTCGCGGGTTTCCCCCGGTGGGAGTGCGGAGATCCGGAGACGAGCTTTGTCTGCCGTCAAGAGAACAAGACCGGTACGGCTTATGTCGTGGATCGTCAGCCCGCCGGGTGCGCGATAGATCAGCCGCTCCTTGCCAGAGAAGTCGAGCGCATAGATGGATCGCGCCGCGCCGCCCGGAATGGCCGAGAACCACACTTCCTTGCCGCCCGGAGCCCAGGCCAAGCCCTCCACACTCCCGTAATAAGAAGAGCTGGCCTTGCGATTCCCCTGCCGGTCCAGGATGACGACCCGGCCATCGTCGCCGTTCTGGACATGATCGGCGATGGCGAGGAACTCCCCGCCGGGGGAGAACCTCACATGGCTGACCCAGCTGTTGGGCTCATAAATCACGTTGCCGGCAGGAAATTCCAGGTGGCCGATTCCACCGGCAGCGGGACGGATCACGGCCAGAGACTGGCCGTCGGGCGTCCAGTCGGCCCACTGAACGTTGTCCAGCATCTCCCGCGGGGCGCCGCCGGCGAGCGGAACCCGCGCCAGCGTACCGGCCTGGGAGAAGGGACCGGAATTGATCGGGTGCAGGGAGATGGCCATCTCGCCCTTCGAGGAAATGGAAAGAATCTGGGCGGTTGGCAGGCCGATGGAACGGGAGTCGGTGCTGTCGAAACGCGTCGAGAAAAGTTCCTGCGGAAATCCGTCCCAGGCCGCGCCGTAGACAATCGTCTGGCCGTCCGGCGCAAAGCGGCCAGCCCAGATATTGCCGTTGCGGAAGGTGACTTCGTGGAAGGTCGGATTCGATGCAGCTACTCCGCGCCGCGCGTAGCGATAGATCCCGGCCCAGGACGCAACCAGCAACAACATGCCCACCAGCGGCAGCAACCACCGGCGCGATGTCTTCTCTTCCGGAATGGCCTGCACTCCGCCCCGGGTAGAGGTCGAGATATCCGTGAGCGCTTCCAGGTTGAAGGCGGCGTCGCGCGCCGATTGAAACCGCTCCACCGGATTTTTCTCCAGGCAGTGGCGCACGATCCGCTCCAGCGCGGGCGAGACGTTGCGATTGGTCTCGCTCAGGTCAGCCGGTTCTTCCTTCAGGATGGCGCTCATGGTGTCGGCCGCGGAATCGCCATGGAAAGCGCGCTTGCCCGAGAGCATTTCGTAAAGAATCGCACCGAACGAAAAAATGTCCGACCGCGAGTCGGCCGCTTTGCCCCGCACCTGCTCCGGCGACATATAGCCCGCCGTGCCCAGCACAGTGCCGGCCTCCGTCGCTACCTGCATGGTGGGCGCATCGGCGGAAAGGTCGGCTTCCGGACGCGTGAACTTGGCCAGACCGAAGTCAAGAATCTTGGCTCGCCCGTCGTTGGTGAGGAAGATGTTTTCCGGCTTCAGGTCGCGATGGACGATGCCCTTCTCATGCGCCGCGGCCAGGCCGCGGGCTATCTGCTGCGCGTAGTCGAGGGCTTTGCGCGAAGAACGCGCACCGTTGCGCAGCCGGTCGCGCAGCGTCTCGCCCTCCAGCAGTTCCGAGACCACGTAGGGGGCACCGTGGTCCTCCCCAATATCGTAGATCGAAAGAATGTTCGGATGGTTGAGTGCGGCAGCGGCCCGCGATTCCTGCGCGAAACGCTGCAGCCGGTCGGGATCGGCGGAAAACGATGCGGGCAGAATCTTAATCGCGACGTCCCGGTTCAACCGCGTGTCGCGGGCGCGATACACCTCGCCCATGCCGCCTGCGCCCAGCGGCGACTGAATTTCGTACGGCCCCAGCTTGGTCCCAGAAGTCAGCGCCATCGGTGCGGGCCATTATATTCCATGCCGGCCGGAGCGCCCTTGTCGCGAGCGTAATGCGCGCGAATGGGGATTCCTGACTGCAGGTTCTGGAAAAGAATCGCGGTTCCAGGTCTTTCGCAAGTTCTTCCGGCGTCATCAAAACAGTTAACTATAGTTTATGTCCTGATGTATACTGACGCTAACTTCTAATTCCCGTGGGGTTTCGCATCGCCGACGCTCGAAGATGACCGGTCCAAAAACAGCACGAAATTCGGGCCAGTCTCCACCCCAACGGATAGACCACCCGTCCGACCCGTCTGCGATAGTCATCACCCACGAAGACATCGACCGCGCCCACGACCGTGAGCTCGTGCTGGAAACCCGCGCCCGGCGAGGCTTCTGGCCGCGCGCCCGGCTACTCTGGCTTCTCGTCGGACCCGGCATTCTGGTCATGTTGGGCGAAAACGACGGCCCCAGCATGCTCTCCTATGCGGCGACCGGAGCCCGCTTCGGCATTGGCTTCTTCCTCCCTTTCGTGGTGCTCACCTTCCTCATGGCGTGCGTGGTTCAGGAAATGACCGTCCGCCTCGGCGCAGCCACGCATCGCGGCCACGCCGAACTGATCTTCGAGCGCTTCGGTCCGTTCTGGGGATGGTTCTCCATGGTCGACCTGATGGTGGGCAACTTCCTCACGCTGGTCACCGAATTTATCGCCATCCGCGCCGGACTGGGATATTTCGGCGTTCCTCCGGCGGTGGCGGTTCTGGGCGCGTGGCTGGTTTTGGTGGCGGCGCTCATGGCACACCGCTACTGGACCTGGGAGCGAGTCACGCTGGCCGCGGCCATGTGCAATCTGGTGTTCGTTCCTGTGGCTCTACTGAGCCATCCGCACTGGCGGTCGATCGGCGGCGCAATGCTCGCGTGGAAACCGCTTCCCGGTGGACTCACGCCGGACACAGTGCTGATTCTGCTCGCAGATATCGGAGCAACTGTGACTCCATGGATGCTGTTTTTTCAGCAGAGCGCGATCGCCGACAAAGGACTCACCACCCGTGACATCCGCTTCGGCCGCATCGACACAGTGATTGGCGCGGCGTGCGCCGCGCTAGCAGCCGTGGCGACGATCATAGCCACCGCCGCGCTATTCACCCACGGCATGACCGCCGGTAATTTTGAGGCCGGCGAATTCGCCCAAGCCCTGCAGCCTTTTGTCGGACGTTGGGGGGCTTCTCTTTTCGCGCTTGGCATGTTTGAAGCAGGCATGGTCGCGGCCATTACCATTTCGACCTCATCGGCCTACGCCTTCGGAGAAGTCGCGCGCCGTCCGCATAGCCTGAACCTGCCCTTTCAGCAAGGCAAGTCTTTTTATCTTGTGCTGCTCGTCGAAGCCGCCGCCGCCGCAGCGCTGGTCCTGATCCCTGGCATCCCGCTCGTCTATATCGTCCTCGTGGTGAATGTCATCGCGGTGCTGGCCATGCCTCCTGCGCTGCTCTTCCTTTACATGCTGGTAAACGATCGCGAGCTTATGGGCGAATTAGTGAGCCCGCTGTGGGCGAACGTTTTAGCTCTCGGAGTTGTGGTGGTACTCGTCGGTGCAGGCATTCTGTTTGGTGTCAGCGTAGTCACACCTCATGCGCTGGCGATTTTCGGAGGTAAGTGATGGACCCGAAGCATTCCCAGCAAGGAGAGTCGGTAAATTCCGATGCCATTGCGTCATTGGTTGCGGCGCTTGAGCCCGATCAACTGATTTCAGCGAAGGAACTCCGTAGCGCTCCCCGCCGCCGGCTTACCGCGACCGAGAAGGTGCTTTTTTGGCTGCTCCGGTTTTATCTGATCTTCATGTTTGGAATCGTGATCTACCAGGTCTGGACGGGGGCGCGGCATTAACCGAACGTCTCACTCGGAACAATTGACCCTCTCGAAGTCCCCCGATTAGAATCGCGTCACTACGCGTCCGGGGTTCCCCTATGCAAACTGATCGCACGAAGCTCGCCGCCTGGATTCTGCTGTTCTGTTTCGCCGCAAGCTACAGTCTCGTCGCGGACGACGATAAAGAACATCATCACCACGAGGATCTCAACGAGACGCAGCTCGGAACGGTTCACTTTCCCGTTTCTTGCTCGGCGGGTGTGCAGAAGCCTTTTGCACGCGGAGTGGCGCTGCTGCACTCGTTCTGGTACGAAGAAGCCGAAAAAGAGTTCGAAGACATCGCCAAGGACGATCCGCAGTGCGCGATGGCCCATTGGGGGATTGCCATGAGCATCTGGCATCAACTGTGGAACGAGCCGGACGCGAAGGTGATTGCGCGCGGCCTCAGTGAAGCCAACACTGGCGAGAAGCTAGCCGCGAAAGCTACGCCGCGCGAGCAACTTTACCTCGCTGCCATCAAGGCCTTCTACGGCAGCTCAGGCAAACTGGACCACGCCGCCCGCGCCCGGGCCTATTCCGACGCGATGAAGAAGGTCTACGAGTCTTACCCGGAAGACCATGAAGCCGCGACTTTCTATGCGCTGTCACTGCTGGCCTCCGAACCGCACCACGACGAGACTTTTGCCAATCGTAAGCAAGCGGCCGCCATTCTCGAGAAGCTCTTTGCCATTGAACCCGATCACCCCGGGGTCGCGCACTATCTAATTCACAGCTACGACAAACCGCAACTCGCCCAACTCGGCATCCCCGCCGCGCGCCGCTACGCCGAAGTCGCGCCCGCGGCCCCGCACGCGCTGCACATGCCGTCGCACATTTTTGCGCGCGTCGGACTCTGGCAGGATGACATCAAGTCGAATCTCGCCTCGATCGCCGCAACCCGCAAGACCGCAGCCATGCACATGGGCGGCGAAGGCCACCAGTTCCACGCCATGGATTTTCTTTTCTACGCCTACATGCAGAGCGGGCGCGAAGCCGATGCCCGCGCGCTGATGGATGAAGTGAACAAGATGCCTGAAATGCACGACATGTATGGCGTTGGGTTTGATCCGCACTTGGCGACACAAGCGCAGTTTGCAGCGCTCTATCCGATCGAGATGCGCGACTGGGCAACCGCCGCGGCGCTGACTCCTATGGACGTTCCCGGTACGGCCAGCGACTCCTTTGGTTATTGGGCCAAGGCCATCGGCTCTGCCCATCTTCATCAAACGGAGGAAGTCCGCAAAGATGTCCACGCCATTGAAATCATTCACCAGAAATTTGTGGACCAAAAGAAGGATTTCTTTGCCGAGGGAACCGAGAGCGATCTGAACCAAGCCAAAGCTTGGCTGGCCTTCTCCGAAGGCAAGTATGACGATGCCGTCGCGATTTTGCGTCCATTGGCGGAAAAAGAAGAGGCGCTCGGCGATGAACCACAAGGCATCCCCAGCCGTGAAATGATCGCCGAAATTTTGCTCGAAGCTAAACATCCACAGCAGGCTCTGGCTGAATATCAGGCAGACCTGAAGTTTAGCCCCAACCGCTTCAACGGCCTGTATGGCGCCGCCCGCGCGGCGGAAGCGGCAGGCAAGCAAAGCGAGGCCAACGAGTATTACGCGTTGTTGGTGAAGACGTGTGACGGAGGAAGCTCAACGCGGCCGGAGTTGAGTCACGCGAGGGAATTGTTGGCCAAGAAGTGACCGCCTTCGATTTTGCACGAACCCGAAATCGTCGCTTTGAGGCCAATGCCTAACAAGAGACTGAACCGTCGAGTCGCTTTCATCCTGACGCTATTTGTTGTGCTCGCGAATTGTGGTCTATTCGCGCAAGCCCCGCCGTCAATTGTTGTGAATTGGCAGAAAATAACTCCCAACCGCACGGTTCCGACCCTGCAGGCCGTGGTGAATCCGATGTTGCGCCGTGGGTCGCCCATTCACGATGCCGCATTCGAGGCTCTCGGCGGTTTGGGGGCTGACTATGTTCGCTATGCCTTCTGGTTTCCTTATCCGAAGCTGGCGGTGGCCGAGTTGCGTCCTCCCGACGCGAACCAGACCTATTGGGATTTCCAGTACATGGACCCACTGGTCGAAGACTTCCTGGGCGCTTCGGGCGGTCACCCCAGCGTGATGAGTTTCAGCACCATCCCGCAGTGGATGTTTACCACCTCGCAGCCGGTCGTGTATCCGGACGATCCCAATCAGGTGATGTGGAACTATTCGCAGGGCACGCAGTTGCACGATCTCACGGCGCTGGGCGATTACTTTGCGCGCGTGGCGAGCTGGTACACACAGGGCGGATTCACCGACGAATTGGGAAAATTCCATGCTTCCGGGCATCACTACGACATCCGCTACTGGGAGGTCTTCAACGAGATCGACGGAGAGCACGACACCACGCCCCAGCAATATGTAGAGCGCTACGATGCCGTGACCAAGGCCGTGCTGAAGGTCGCGCCGGCGATGAAGTTTGTGGGGCTCGCTTTGTCGGCGCCGTCGGATGCTCCGCGAACCTTCGCCTATTTTCTCGATCCGAAAAATCACCAGCCCGGCGTGCCGCTGGATTACATTTCTTTCCACATCTATGCCACGCCTTCGGGCGATCAAACGCTCGATAGCTGGCAATATACTTTTTTCAACCAGGCTCACGAGTTCGTTTCGGTGACCCGCTACATTCTCCAGGTCCGCGATCAACTCTCGCCGACGACCAAGGTGATGGTCAACGAGGCTGGCTCAATTCTTTCTGGCGACATGACTCAAGGCGAGCCGGGGCACGTCGAGAAGCTGATCCCGCCCGCCTACTGGAATCTGAGTGGAGCGATGTACGCCTATCTTTACGCCGAGTTGGCAAAACTTGGGGTTGACATCGTGGGCGAGTCGCAACTGGTCGGGTATCCGTCGCAGTTTCCCAGCGTCGCCATGCTGGACTGGACGAACGGCAAGCCGAATGCGCGTTTCACGGCGCTGGAGTTGATCAAGAATAATTTTGGGCCCGGAGACGAACTCGCTTTGACGGAAGTAAAAAGCGGCGCCTCACTGGCGGATTCCGATGCCCTTGAGGCGCAGGCTTTCACGAGAGACGGCCACCGGAAGTTGCTGCTGATTAATCTGCGGAATCGAGAGGTCGCCGTGGAACTGCCGAAAGAGTGCGCCGGAGCTGGAGTTCAGTCGATTGGGGGAGCTTCTCCGGACAAGGTGAAGCAGACTGTGGACGAGGGGAAGGTGCGCCTGCTGCCGTTTTCTGTGTCCGTCGTGGCTTTGAAGGACTAGAGCGGACGCGGATGGAAGGAAGCCTCCGAGCTAATTTCGAAAGAGCATCATTTTAGTGATCAGCGCGGCCAGCATCGCCCACGCGCCCAGCAGCGCGTGGTACTCGCGATGTTTCAGATACAGATCCATCGAGAAACTGCCGCCTTCCTCATTCGATCGAGAGGGCGTGGGCCGCGGAAACATTCGCGGCACGCGCTGAGCATAGTCCTCGAACTCGGGAAACTTCGCGCGAAGGAACGCCTCTTCCCCACGAATCACGGGAACATAGATCGCGAAGAACATCACGACTAGCGCAACCCCAATCCACCAACTGCGCGCTGCAAGGCAGAAGCCAAGGCCCATGAGCAACGACCCGAGATAAAGCGGATTGCGCGTGTAGGCATAAGGCCCTGAGGTGGCCAGCGCCTCATTCTTGCGCACATGCCCCGAGGCCAGCGCGCGGATCAAAAGCCCCGGCACAATTAGGATGAAACCAAGCCCGATGAAGCGCCATGACGGCCGCGCCAGCCAGAGATACAAAATCGCAAAGGCAAATCCGAGCGGCACCCGGATGCGGCGCGCAATCCGCGACCACTCCATCATGAGCGCCTTCCGTTATCTGCGAGCAGCGACCGCGCCGCGTCGACAACTGCATTGGCGCCGATCTCCAGTAACCCTTGATCTGGCTGAGAGCGCCGTGCATGGGAAGTTACGCTTTGCGGATTGCGCAGCACGATGCTGCGCGTTCCGTACGGCCCGTTGCGCGCCGGATCGGTCGGACCGAAAATCGCGACCACGGGAATCTTCAGTGCCGCCGCCAGATGCAGCGGGCCCGTATCGCCTCCGATGAACAAACTCGCCCGACGGGTCAGCGCGATCATCTCGGTCAGAGATGTTCTCAAAGACTTGGCTGCGCCGCCACTTGCACCCTCGACCTCGCGCGCCAACTCCTCCTCACCCGGTCCATAGTTGACGATCGAGCGAACGCCGTCCATGGCCAGCAGTTGCGCAACCGCGGCATAGCGATCCGCCGGCCAGCACTTCGCCCCCCAACCCGCGCCGGGATTCATAATTGCGAACCGGCCAACCTCGCCGAGATACTGCTCAATCCGAAGCTCCGCGCTTCGATCATGAGGAAACTCGACCGTTGGGACGGCCATTCGCGCGTCCGTCAACGCTTCCGCCACAGAAAAGTTCTGCTCGATCACATGTGCACCGCGCGCAATCGCCTGCCGCGTATAGAACACGCTCGCAGGAGACTCTCTCGGTTCCGCCGCGCCCCACACTACCGGCGCACCCGACCAGCGCGCCAGAACTGCCGAACGGATCGCTCCCTGCAAATCAATCGCAACCTGATAGTGCGCACTGCGAACGTCATTCCAAACTCTGGCAATCTGCTGTGCGGTCGTAATTGACGCCAGCGACTTCCCCCACTGGCGCAACTTCACAGTGTGAACCCAATCCACCAGAGGCCGCTCTGTCGTACGCGGACCGCGCAAGGGAAATCCCGGAGCGCAGAGGAGTTCGGCCCAGCGCTCTTCAATTAACCAGCCGAGCGTCGCATCAGGAAAGGCGTTGCGCAGCGCCTGCGCCGCGGGCATCGTGTGGATCACGTCTCCCATGGCGCTCAGTCGAACAACCAGCAGACGTTCGACTCGCGCCCCGCCCTCAGCAGCTGTGATCAAGACTCCCTCGACACATTGCCGCGCCGCCGCGAGCGCACGATCTCGCTGGTGGAATGATCCTTCGGATCGCCGACGATCTCCACGCGTCCTCCATACTCTAGAACCACCTCGCGTTCCGGGACGGAGTCGACGGTGTAGTCGGTGCCCTTGGCGTGAATGTCGGGATGAATCTCGCGGATAATCGCGCACACATCAAGCTCGGGAAAAATGACGACCGCATCCACATCCGCCAGAGCGGCAACGATCTCGGCGCGTTCGTTCTCCGGCACCACCGGTCGACCTTCGCCTTTGAGCACACGCACCGATTCATCGGAATTGATTGCGACCACCAGCTTTCCGCCGAGCGCCTTCGCTCCTCGCAAGTAGCGCACGTGCCCCACATGCAGCAGATCGAAAGCGCCGTTCGTTAGCGTGATGGATTCGCCCGCGCGCCGCCATTGCTGCACGCGCTGCTGGAGTTCCTCACGGCTCAGGATCTTTTTTTCTTCGCTCAATGGGGTCGTGTCACTGGAGGCGCTTGTTCGAGTGCATGCAGCAGTTCTTCCCGCGACACCGTCGCCGTACCACGCTTCATCACCACGATGCCGCCCGCGTAGTTAGCCAGTTGCGCTGCTTCTTCGGTGGTCGCACCGGCGGCCAGCGCTGCCGTGAATGTCGCCATTACCGTGTCTCCCGCCCCAGTCACATCCGCAACTTGATCGGAGCCGAAAATCGGAATATCCACCGGCTTGTGCTTGTGATTGAACGCAACCATGCCGTCACGCCCGCGCGTGATCACCAGCGATTGCAGTTTCATGCGTTGCATGACGTGCTCGCCCGCTGCAATCAACTGATCCCAATCCTGCCCGATCTTCATGCCCAGCGCCTCCTCCACTTCAGGTTCATTCGGAGTCGCCGCCGTAATTCCGGAATACTCGAGCAAGCGATGACGCGAATCGAGGACAATCGGCACCGCGACCAACTTACCCTTCGTACGCAGCGCTTCCACAATGGCGGGCGTGGCCGCGCCGTATCCGTAATCGGAGACCAGCAACGCGTCCGAGGCGTGCGCGTAATTTCGCGCCGCCAGATACAGTTCGCGCGTCAAGTGGCTGTTGGGAGCCTCCTCCGGCTCGCGGTCGACGCGCACGACCTGCTGGCGGGAAGTATGCGTCATTCCCGCGAGGATGCGCGTCTTCGTGACCGTGGCGTAGGTCTTATCCTTCAGCACGCCGCTCACCGCGATCCGCTTACGGCGAAAGTATTGCAGCAGCAATCGCCCAGCCTCATCGTTGCCCACAATCCCTACTGGCAGAACGTTGACGCCGAGATCCGCCAGATTATTCGCAGCGTTGGCTCCTCCTCCAGGGACCACAGTGCGCTCGCGATGCTTCAGAATAAGGACCGGGGCCTCGCGCGACACGCGCGAAATCTCGCCGAAAATGAATTCATCCGCCACGAGGTCGCCCAGCACGGTGACCGTGATTTTCGGAAATGCTTCGACGATTTTTCTAAGCCGCCCGGCTTCCTTCGGATGTTTCGTCATCGCTATCTGCATGCGCTCGCGCGCCGACTTGCGGGAAACCTGATTTTCTCACGCGCTCGCTCTCCGTTCTGCAATCATCCGCAACATGGTATCCAGAGCGTTAGCGGCATCGGCAAGTTCCATCTTCACCGGCACAACCGCCAGCGGATCAAGCGCGGACAAATACCCGCCCAGATTGACCGCATCCTTCTCTGTGGTCACGAAGCCACCGGCCTCGCTTCGCTCACGAAGCGCCAGCAACTCGCGTACATCCGTTTCCGTGTAGGCGCGGTGATCCCGATAGAAGGCCTGGGCAGCCGGCTCGATATTGGCGGCTCGCAACTGCAATACGAAATTCTCCGGGCGCGCAACGCCGCAGAACACAACGGGACGAAGCGGGATATTTCCCGGCACAATGCCGCGCCGCACGCGCCAGATCGGCTTTCCTTGCACTGGAAACGATTCCGCGGAGGCGCCGCTCGCGAGCACGATGGCATCCGCACGGCGTAACGACTGTAGAGGTTCGCGCAGTCGACCGCCGGGGAGCAGGCTGTCTTTGGCGTCCTGCGGCGTAACTAAAACAATGTCAAAATCGCGAGCCAGCGCGCGGTGCTGAAAGCCGTCGTCGAGTAAGTGCATCTGAGCGCCAAAGTTCGCTTCCGCAAACTGTCCTGCCTTGTAACGGTCTTCGCCGACGATCACCGGCACTTGCAACCTGCGCGCCATCAAGATTGGCTCGTCGCCGAATTGCCCAGACGTTCCGGCAGTATCTACCAACAGCACACCGCGCGTCCGACGCCCGTAGCCGCGCGATAAAACGTCAAACGGAATGCCTCGCACCTTCAGCAACTCACCCAACAGGATCACAAACGGAGTTTTGCCCGAGCCGCCGGCCGAAACATTGCCTACACTCACGACGGTACCGCTCAACCGCCGTGCCCGCAGCAGGTCGCGGTCATAGAGCGCATTGCGCGCTCCGACAACTCCCCCGTAGATATGCGACAGGAAGTTCAATCTGTGTGCGTTGGCGCCGAAGGCGTTGACGCCGGAGACGATTCTGCCAGCAACTTCTGCAAAGCCTGCAAAGCCCGCGAGGTCGCGCCGACCTGCGAGCGCAGGGTTTCTTGGGCCCGTATTCCGAGGGCGCGGCGCCGCGAGTCGTCGGCCAGCAGCTCCATCAACACCAGAGGCAACTCGGCCATGCCGACAATTCGTACGGCATCGTGGCTCTGGAACAATGCAACGATGTCGCGGAAATTCTCCGTGTGATTCCCCACCACAATCGCGACCCCATATTGCGCCGGCTCTATAATATTGTGCCCCCCCCGCGGCACCAGGCTTCCTCCCACAAAAGCCACGTCGGCCAGGGCGTACACGGCCGATAGCTCCCCAATCGTATCCATCAGCAAAACCCCGCCCGCCAGGGACTCGCCCGCCCACGCGGAACGGCGATAGGAACGAATCTGCAAATTCCGCAGCAACTCCGCAACTTCGTCGAATCGCTCCGGATGCCGCGGCGCCAGAATCATCACCGCCCGGGGATGCGCCACGCGCAGGTTTTCAAACGCCTTCAACAACAAGGCCTCTTCGTCTTCCACCGTACTGCCGCAAACCAGCACGGGGCCGGCCCCTCCCGCAGCAAAAGCTTTGCGCAGGCTTTCAACAATGGCCGGCGGAGAAGAAGGATTCACGTCAAACTTAAGATTCCCGGTGACCTGCACCCGACGTACGTCTGCGCCGATTGACTGCAGCCTCGAGCTGTCATCTTGCGTCTGCGCCAGGAAGAGATGAACGTGCCGGAGCATATGCCGCAAGGCCCACCGAAAGCGCCGGTAGTTCGGCCACGACCGGTCCGAAATACGGGCGTTCACCACGGCCACGCGTGCTCCGCTCGCATCCGCCAGACGCAAGAAGTTCGGCCAGAATTCCGTTTCGGCTAGAACGATCAGTTCCGGACGGAGCAGCCGCAGATAAGGCCGGACCGCAAATGCGAAGTCCATCGGGAAGTAGAACACGTTCTCCAGCCCGAAACGCTTGCTGGCAAGTTCCTGTCCGGTATCGGTCGTCGTCGTCACCAGCAATCGGTGATCGGGAAAGCTGTGTCGCATTTGCTCGACCAGTCCACTGACCGCGAGTACTTCACCGACCGAAACGGCATGGACCCAGACCACTCGCTTCGGCAAGCCATCAGCCAATAACCGCGCAGGAACTCGGCCCATACGCTCCAACAATCCGCGGCGGTATTTGCCGTGACGCAGAGCTTGGTAAAGCCAGTAGGGCAGGCTGAGCAGCATCGCCGTACCCAGCGCGAGACTGTAAAAGAAATAGCTCAAGCTGAGCATTCTAAACGGAGTTCATCGCGGTCGGCCCGGTCGCTCTATAATCGTAGCCATGCCGCCATCTGTGGTGATTCGGCGATCGTTGGTCGTCACGTTGTGCGCCGCGCTTCTCCCCGCGATCCTTTTAGCTAAAAATTTCGTGAAGCCTGAAGCCCACCCGGCAAAATCGTACCCGGCGCATGACAATCATTCCGACGAAAAGGTCGCAATCGGCGCCGATCCCTATGACACGCCGGAGAAGGCGAAGCTCTTCACCGTTGATTATCAAGAGAACGGCTTTCTCCCCGTTTTTTTCGTGATCACCAACGATGGCGACCAGCCAGTCTCAATCGCCCACATGGAAGTCAAGCTCATCACGGCGAATCGCTCCAAGCTTACACCCATGTCTTCGGACGACATTTTCCGCCGACTCTCCAATCCGCAGGCCCGCACCGGACCCAATCCTTTTCCGATCCCGCGAAAGACGGTGAAAACCGGAATCAGCAAGAAGCAGATGGATGAGATCGAGTCTTCGCAGTTCGCTGCCAGAGCCGTCGAGCCGCACGCCACGCAGTCCGGATTTCTCTTCTTCGACGTGGGGGACATCTCATCGCCTCTCGCCGGCGCAACCATCGACGTGACGGGCGTTGCCGACGCGAAGGGCCACGAACTGCTGTACTTCGAAATTCCGCTGACTCAGTAACGTCCGATTCGAGCCCGAAACGAGCGCCCGAGACGAGCCATCAGCCGAGCGGCCTTATAATTTCTCTTCTATGGCGACCACCGCAGAAAAATCCGTTGCTGCGCATCCGAAGTTCGAGCCCGTGATCGGGCTCGAAGTTCACGTGCACCTGCTGACGGCAACGAAGATCTTCTGCTCCTGCTCGACTCGATTCGGAGCTCCGCCGAACACCAACGTTTGCCCGGTATGTCTCGGCATGCCCGGTGCGCTGCCGGTGCTCAACAAGAAAGCCGTCGAATTCGCCACGCGCGCAGCCATGGCGCTGAACTGCCGCATCAACGAAGCCTCGATCTTCGCGCGCAAGAATTACTTTTACCCCGACTTACCCAAGGGCTACCAGATTTCGCAGTATGACAAGCCCCTGGCGGAATTCGGATTCATCGAAGTGCCGGCCGGCGAAGGAAAGAAAAAGATCGGCATCACCCGCGTGCATCTCGAGGAAGACGCCGGCAAGAGCCTGCATGAGGGCTTTCCGGATTCCGACGAAAAGACCGCCATCGATCTCAATCGAACTGGCGTGCCGCTCATCGAAATCGTCAGCGAACCCGACATTGCCTCGGCCGACGAAGCCTACGAATACCTGACGCGGCTGAAAGAAATCATCCTCTACACCGGCGTGAGTGACTGCAACATGGAGGAGGGATCTCTCCGTTGTGACGCCAACGTGAGCGTGCGCCCGCGCGGGCAAAAGGAATTCGGAACCAAGGCTGAGATCAAGAACGTGAATTCCTTCCGCTTCATCCGCGAAGCGATCGAGTACGAAATCGGACGGCAAGTTGACGTGATCGAGGGCGGCGGCAAGATCATCCAGGAAACCCGCCTCTACAACGCGAACGAAGGTAAGACCTACAGTATGCGATCGAAGGAGCAGGCGCACGACTATCGCTACTTCCCTGAGCCTGACCTGCTGCCACTGGTAGTTGATGAGAACTGGAAAGCGGAAATCGCGCGCGAATTGCCGGAATTGCCCGAGCCCCGCCGGGCACGCATGGTGAAGGATTATGGCATCACGGAATACGACGCGCAGGTTCTGACGTTCTCGAAGTCGTTGGCCGACCAATTCGAGCAGGCCGCGAAGCCCGCGAAGAATCCCAAGCGCGTTGCCAACCTGGTGCAAAGCGAACTCATGGGCCGCCTGAAGACGAAGGGTCTCGACATCGAGCAGTCGCCGATCTCCATGCAAGGCGTGGCAATGTCGGCGGATCTGGTGGAGTCAGGCACAATTTCAGGGAAGATGCTAAAGGATCTCTACGATCTGTCGTTCGAGCGCGGCAAAGATTTCCCCGTGGTGTACGAGGAAGAGGGCCGCCCGCAGCAATCCACCGACACTTCTGCGCTGGAGAAGATCATTGACTCAATTCTCGCCGCCAACCCCAAACAGTTGGAGCAATACAACGCGGGGAAGAAAACCATGCTCGGATTCTTTGTCGGACAAGTCATGAAAGCCTCCAAAGGGCAGGCCAGCCCACAAATTGTGAACGAGTTGCTGGCGAAGAAACTGGGCTCTTAGTTGCGGTACACTGCCCGCAGTGTCGCTCTCTGATCAACTCGGCTTCAGCTTCCGCCCGCCGGAACGGCGCGTGTGGAAGGTGCGCGACCTGGTCGCTTCCGTCCGTACGCACATCGAGAGCGAATACTCCGATGCCTGGGTGGAAGGAGAAATCTCGAACTTCCGCGCGCCGGACTCCGGACATCTTTACTTCACTCTGAAAGACGGCAACGCGCAGATTCGCGTCGTCATGTTCCGTTCGTCCGCGCGCCTGCTGCGATTTCGTCCTGCCGACGGCCTGCAGGTGGTGCTGCGCGGCCGCGTCACGATTTACGAGGACCGCGGCGAATTGCAGATTTCCGCCGAATATATCGAGCCCCAAGGCGCAGGCTCGCTGCAGTTGGCTTTCGAACAACTCAAGGCCAAACTCGAAGCCGAGGGCCTCTTCACCGCCGAACGCAAGAAACCCATCCCTTCCCTGCCGTCACGGATTGGCATCGTCACTTCCGCGCAGGCTGCCGCGCTGCGGGATATTCTGAACATCCTCCAACGCCGCCATCATTCCGTGAATGTGCTGATTTTCCCGGCGCAGGTCCAAGGGGACGCCGCCTCGCTCGAAGTGGCCGCGGGTCTGCATCACTTCAACCAGCACGATAACGTAGATGTGATCATCATCGCGCGCGGAGGAGGATCTGCCGAAGATCTCGCTTCTTTCAACAACGAGGGCCTCGCCCGCGCGGTCGCAGCCTCAGAAATTCCTGTGATCTCGGCAGTCGGACACGAAACCGACTTCACCATCGTGGATTTCGTCGCCGATCTGCGGGCTCCCACACCCTCAGCTGCGGCCGAACTCGTCATTCGTTCACGCCAGGAGATTGAACAGCAAGCCGCGGCGCTGCAGGAACGCCTCGAGCGGGCCATGCGTTATCGCCTGCTCATCAGCCGGCAGTCGCTCACAGAAATGGCGCAGCATCGCGCCTTTGGCCGCATGATGGAAGCGATCCACCAGCGGCAGCAGCGGCTCGATGATTTAATGCACCGCCTGGAACTCGCACAGCGGTCCGTGTTCGAATCCATGCGCCGCCGCGCAGAAGCGCTTTCCGCCGCGATTCGACACTACGATCTGCGTCTGGTTCTGTCGGGCACGCGCCGCGAGTTGGAGAGTTGGACCGCGGCGCTGGTCGCCATCACGCGCAACGTTCTGCTGCAGCACCGCGTCCGCAGCGAGCGCCTGCATACCGCTCTCTCGTCACTGTCTCCGCTGGCCATACTCGACCGTGGATACGCGCTGGTCTTCGACGCCGAAGGCAAGCTGCTGAAAGACGCCCGCTCGGTTACGATCGGTGACGAAATCTCCGCCCGCCTGGCTCGCGGCGAGATTCGCGCCTCGGTTACGGATAAGAAGCCCGACTAGCGTTGTATCGTGCCCCGACATTTGCAATATCGATACTGTATGGATTCCGCCATGCAGCAAATCCTGTGCTTTACAATGGATTTCGCGAGACTCTAACTTTTTCTGGGAGACGCATTCGAGTGACGCCGATCATCACATCGTGGCAGCAAGGCGCCTGGGTGGCGCTCGATGTCCTGCTGGTCGCGGTGCTCATCTACCAGGTGCTGGTGATGATTCGGGGCACGCGGGCCGCTCCCATGCTCGTCGGCCTCACCGTCGTCGCCATCACTTTTTACCTGGCCCGGATCGGCGAGTTGACCACCTTGAACTGGGTCGTCAGCCACGTGCTGCCGTACGTGGTGTTCGCCCTCATCGTAGTTTTCCAATCGGAGATCAGGCATGTGCTCGCCGATGTCGGACGTCGTTTCAGTTTCCTGCGCGGTTCCACGGTCGAGAGCGATTCCTACGACGACATCGTGCTGGCAGCGAATTTGTTCTCCCAGAACCAGACTGGCGCGCTCATCGTCATAGAACGCGAAATCGGCCTGCGCACACACATTGAAAGCGGCGTCCCTTTGGACGCTCGCCTTTCCTATGATCTGCTCGCCACAATTTTTCGCCCCAGCGCTCCGCTGCATGATGGCGCCGTGATTGTTCAGAAAGACCGCATCGCGGCCGCTGCCTGCTTTCTGCCGCTCTCGATGAATCCGTTGCTCTCGACTCAGCTCGGCACCCGGCATCGTGCCGGCATCGGCATCACCGAAGAAACCGACGCCATCGCGGTCATCTGCTCGGAGGAAACTGGCGCCATCAGTCTCGCGACCGGCGGCAAGATCGAGCGCGATCTCAGCGTCGAGCAACTGCGCGAGCGCCTCGGCTCGGAACTGCGCCGCTACATGGCTCCGGTGACACTGCCCACTCCAATCACCCAGGCGGATGAAGAGGCCGCAGATGTGCATCTGGACGCTGCCCTGCGCGAGCCAGCTTCGCAGCGCCGACCGGAGCCTGGCGCCGGTCCGGAGCCCCGCCTATGATCGCCATCCTCAAGCGCCTCGTGCTTCACAATTTCATGCTGAAGTTGTTGTCTTTGCTGCTCGCGGCCGGGTTATGGCTGCTGATCGCTCCCGACGAGCAACCGGCTGAGGTTGCGCTGCGCGCTCCCATCGTCTTCCAGCACGTTCCCTCGCAACTTGAGATCAGTTCAGAATCCATACCCGAAGCGCAGATTCGGGTCCGCGGACCGGAGCGCGTAATACGCCACCTGCTCCGCGATGACGTACAGCCTGAGATCGATCTCAGCGATGCCAAGGCAGGCCCTCGCACCTTCGATCTCACTTCGCAGCAGGTGCGCCATCCCAGCGATGTGACTGTGGTGCAGATCGTCCCCAGCCAATTGCATCTCGACTTCGACACACGGCTGACTCGGGAGGTCGAAGTGCATCCCCGAGTCACTGGGAATTTCCCTGATGGAGAGCAGATCGTGAAGTACGAGGCCGATCCTACTCGAATCACCATCACTGGCCCCAGGCACCACGTCGAAAAGGTAGACGCAGCCACGACGGATCCAGTGGACGCGACCGGAACCATGGGCACTGGAGTCTTCACCACCAACGCCTATGTTCCCGACCCGCTGGTGCAAGTTGTGCAGAACAAATCCATCCGCGTCACCGTTACGGTGCAAAAGGTGGGAACCGCTACTACGCACTGAAAACCGCGCCCGCCCGAGCGAAGGCGCTTTCGCGGGCGCTCGGGTATCATCCGTTGTTCGAATCTTTTTATGACCCAGCAGACCAGGCAACTGTTCGGAACCGATGGCATTCGCGGCGTTGCCGGCGAATTTCCTCTCACCAAGCAAAGCACATATCTGATCGGCCGCGCCCTCGGACACGATCTGGTGCGCAGCACGCGCCAGGCACAAGCCGTGATCGGCCAGGACACCCGCGAATCCAGCCGCTGGATTGCCGATCGCGTTGCCGAAGGACTGGCCGCCGTTGGGGTGGAAGTGCACAGCGCGGGCGTGATCACCACGCCAGGAGTCGCCTATCTTGCCCGTTCCCGCAGAATGGCTGCTGGCATTGTGATTTCCGCTTCTCACAATCCCTGGACCGATAACGGGATTAAAGTTTTCTCGGGCGACGGCTTCAAGCTTTCCGATGCTCGCGAGTTGGCGATTGAAAGGGAAATTTTCGCGCTGTTGCAGAACCCCAACGCGGCCGACGACACTGCAGTCAAGATTCCCAAGCCGTCCTTGCCCGGGGAAGCCGAGCTCCGTCACTCTTACGTTCGCGCGCTCGCAGCGAGCGTCTCCTGCGATCTGAGCAAGCTGCGCGTCCTCGTCGATTGCGCCAACGGCGCCGCGACTGCGGAGGCTCCCGAACTCTTCCGTGCCCTTGGCGCGCCAGCAACTTTCATCCATATTTCGCCCGATGGAAAAAACATCAACGAAGGCTGCGGCGCCCTGCATCCGGAAACTTTGGGCAAAACCGTTGCGGAGTGCGCCGGCCAGTTCGACCTGGGTGTGACCTTCGATGGCGACGCCGATCGTGCCTTGTTCTGCGATGCCTCCGGACGCGTCGTGAATGGCGATGGCGTTCTGCTCGCCGCCGCACGCGATTTGCACGGGCAGGGAAAGTTGAAAGGCAATACCATCGTCGCCACCACGATGTCGAATATGGGCCTGGAAATCGCGCTGAAAAACTCGGGGATCTCGATGCTCCGCGCCAACGTCGGCGACAAGTATGTCCTGGAAGAAATGCTCAAAACCGGCGCAACGGTTGGCGGAGAGCAGTCCGGCCACATCATCTTCCGCGACGGCGATTCGACGACGGGCGATGGCCTGCTTACAGCGCTGCGTCTGATGGATATCGTTGTGCGTAGCGGAAAGCCGGTGGCGGAGTTGATCGCCGATCTGAAAGTGTTTCCGCAAAAAATCCAAAATGTGCGTGTGCGGGAAAAGATTCCCTTCACGCAGGTGCCGGCCGTGCACGCGGCGATCGCTGCCGCCGAGCGCGAACTCGACGGCAATGGCCGCGTTGTCGTTCGCTATTCCGGCACGGAAGCGCTGGCGCGAGTGATGGTGGAGGCCGAATCCGAGGAAAAGATGCAGTCGATTACAGCGACCATCGCGGGAGAAATTCAAAAAGCGCTGGGAGCATAGCTCGGACAGGGAGGGCTGACGTTGCATCTTGTGGCAATCTTGGTGGCCGTCGCTCTTCTGGTCGCCGGTTACGTATTCTTCTTCAAGTCCCTTAGTGAACAGTTTCAGATGCAGCACGAAATCAATGCCAAGTTGCCTAAGACTGACCAGTTCGAACCTGTGTTCTGGTGGTTGGGAACTTGGGGAAGATTCCATCGGCTACAAGAAGAATTGCTGCCTGACAGTCCGCGACCTCAGAGGTTCCGGAGATTCCGGCTGAGCGGTTTGGCGTTGCTCATATCGGGGTTGTTGCTTCTGGCACTCACCTTACGAAAGTGAACGGTGTCACTATTTCCGCCGTTTGCTTGTGCGCGTTACTCGCACCGGCTCTTCCTCCAGCACCGCAAACTGAAGCTTCTTCTCCACCGGATCGATGCGATCGACGAGCACACGAATCTTCTGTCCCAAACGATACGTCTTCCGCGACCGCTGCCCGATGATCTCCCGCGTATTCTCGTGATACGTGTAGCGATCATCGACCAGGGTGTTAAGAGGAACCAATCCCTCGACAAACAGATCCGTGAGCTCAACAAAAAATCCAAACTTCGTCACGCTGATGATCAGTCCATCAAAATCCTCGCCCACGCGATCCTGCATGAACTTCACTTTCTTCCACTCCATCAGATCGCGCTCCGCATCATCGGCGCGCCGCTCCGACTGACTCGACTCTTCAGCGATATCGTGCAATTCATCAACCGAGATCGGGCCTCCCAAAGCTTCCTGTGGCGCGGCCACCCGCACGCGCCGCTTCGACCAAGGCGAAGGCGTGTCGTCAGTCTGCGGGGGGTGCTCCACGTCTCGCGTCTTTTGCGAGACAGCCTGCCCTGAGCCTGTCGAAGGGTGGGAGTCGTGGCTCAATACGTCTTTCAGAATGCGGTGCACAATCAAATCTGGATACCGACGGATTGGCGAAGTGAAATGCGTATAGCTGGTCGCCGCCAGAGCGAAGTGCCCGAGGTTCTCCTCCGAGTACCGCGCCTGCTTCAACGACCGCAGCATTAAATAGCTTAGAATCCGCTCTTCCGGCTTGCCCGCAATTTTCTCGGTGAGCTTCTGATACATGCGCGGCGTGATGTGCACTTCCTGCGGCACCTCGATCTCTCGCGCGCGGCGGCCCGTGCCGTGAGTCGCTCGGCGATCGGTCTTCGTCTGCACGCGATGGATGGGCAGCGCGCCCACGCCCAGCGAATATCCAAACGTCGCCGCCATCACTTCAAAGTCGTACGCGCGTTTCGCGTCCGGCTTCTCGTGAATGCGATACAACGAAGCCACCCGCGACTCCAGATGCTGCGCCACGCATTCATTCGCCGACAGCATGAATTCTTCAATCAGCCGGTGCGCGATGTTCCTTTCCGAGCGCGTAATGCTCTTCATCAATCCGAATTCGTCGAACTCGATCACCGGTTCGGGCAGGTCGAAATCGATTGATCCCCGACGCTGCCGCTTGCGATTCAGTATCAGAGCCAGTTCGCGCATCAGCTCAAATCCGGCCACCAGCGGCGCATAGCGCTCCCGCAGGGCCGTGTCGCCCTCAAGCACGGCGTTCACAGCGGTATACGTCATGCGCTCGGCCGACCGAATCACGCCCTCACTCAACTCGTAGCCCACAATCTCGCCGCGATGGTCGATCTCCATCACGCACGACATCACCAGGCGCTCTACCTGCGGGCGCAGACTGCAAATGTCGGTCGAAAGCTCAAGCGGCAGCATGGGCACGGCACGATCGGGAAAATAAACGCTGGTCCCGCGCAGCCGCGCCTCCTGATCGAGCGCCGATCCCGGAGTGACATAATGCGACACGTCGGCAATGTGCACGTGCAGCTCAAAATTTCCGTTCTCAATCGTGCGCACCAGCACGGCGTCATCGAAGTCCCGTGCCGTCTCGCCATCGATGGTGACGATAGGCAGTGCCCGGAAATCGCGGCGCCGGTGCAGTTCCTGCGCCGGAATGATCGCCGATGTGTTCTGCGCCTCCTCGATCACTCCCGCAGGAAAACGATGCGGAAGATGGAACTTCCGAATCGTGATCTCGACGTCGACCCCGAAATCATCTTCGCGCCCCAGAATCTCGACTAAGCGCCCGCGCGGGCTCTGCGTTGGCGAAGGCCACTCGGTAATCTCGACATCAACGACTACGCCTTCCAGATTGTCCCAATCGCCGCGCCGCGCCGCCTCCTCACCAAGAACACGGTCGACCGGCTTCGTTTTACTCCGTGACCTCTGTGGCCTCTGTAGTGAAAGATCTTCGCTGTCGTCAACGGCAGCCGAGTCCGGCTGCTCCATCCCGGGCGGAATCAAAATCTCCTGCGTGATTTTCGCATCCATCGGCGTGACATAATTTCGCCGCGCACCGTAATGAAAGATGCCCACCACAGTTGGATTCGCCCGCACTACCGGCCGCACGATACGCCCCTCGGCTCGCCCGTCGGGACGCACATTGCCGATCTCGACCAGCACGCGGTCTCCGTGCATGGCGTTGCCAATCAGATGAGGAGCGATGAAGATGTCGCCCGCCAGTCGCGACTTGTACGCCGCGGGGAGAGAACTTGCGTCAGGAATGACGAAACCGAATCCATCGCGATGCATGCTGAGCCGGCCGACCACCATGTTCTTGTCGACCGCCGCCTGAGGCAGCGCGTAGCGATCGGAGTCGATGGGAATCAGCGCACCGGCTGCGACCAGCTTCTGCAGACGCTCGTCCAGTTCGCGGCGTTCGTCGCCATGCAGCCCGAGCTCGCGCACCAGTTGCTTGAATCCAGCAGTACGCTTCGGCTGCCGCGCGATGTGTTTGAGGATGGCGGGATCGGAGAGCATGGGAGGAAGCTGTCAGCTATCAGGATACCCTGCGGAGGGATCGACCGCACCGAAGCTAGTCTGAGTTTCTCCCGGTCCACGTCCGCCAGAGTTTAGGAAGAAAGCTCAACGTCGAAGGCGCGAACCATACGATCACGCCCGCGATGAAAAGGAGCCCGGCTGCGGCGCCGGCAACGATCTCCTCGATCGAATCCACATCCATCTCCTACCAGCTGTCGCCGCCACCGCGCGGAGGCCACGCCCCCAGCGCCTGCCGCAGCATTACGATTTGCCCCACGTGATAGCTGTTGTGCGCGACCATTTGCCACAACACGGCTTCGACCGTGTTGGCGGTCTTTACCTCACGATGGCTATATAGTTCGCGATCCAACTCGTCGCGCGACGACTGCGCCAGCTTGTCATACTCGCCCAGAAACCAGGCAAAATCTCTGCGCAGCTGATCCCACTCCGCAGCCTCCAGCGTTGCCGAAGCTGGAAAGCTCTCCGCCGAGTGCTCCGGATACTCCGGCTTCTCCCCGCGAATGCGGCGCAGCTCGTAATTCATCCAGTAATTCATGTGAAACAGAATTTGTCCGATGGAGTGAGGAAATCCCGTAACCACGCGCCCCGCTATCTCGGCAGAAACGTCTTCCACGCACGCGATGGGATCGGCATGCGCGCCCTTGCCGCGAAGCAACTCGGTTAGTGCTCGCTGAGACATGAGGATGAATCTTAAATTCCCATATCTCGCAAAAGAGGCGAGACATGGGGCACCCCTCGATGTTCCTAGTTCATCAGCCTCTACTTCGCGAAATACTTCTCTTCCAGAATCCGGCGATGATGCAGCTCATGCCCGGCAATCAGATAGCCCAGCGCCCGCACGGTGACTTCCTTCTGGTTGGCGATTCCCTTGCGCATCCACGCAGCCTCGTCGAGATTGCGCAACAAAGTCAGCGTGGCGCGGCGCACGGCAATGTAGTCCTCGATGATCTCCGACACCGGCTCGCGGCCAAACGGACCATTCTTCACGTAGTCATCCTGCTCGAAGCCTTCGAGCGGAGTTTGATCGCCGCGCGCAATGCGCAAGGCGCGATAGGCGAAGATGCGCTCCGTGTCGCACACATGCCCAAGCACCTCGCCGGCCGACCATTTGCCCGGAGCGTAGCGGAAGTTGCCCTCGGCGTCGTCGCGGCCGGAAAGCAGCAGCAGCATCTGCCGCCGCTGCGCCTCTAGCGTGTGTAAGATGTCGCCTTCCGGCACCAGCGAAATGTAGCGCTCGAAGTAGGGGTTGTACTCGCCCGGCTCAGGCCTCGCAACTGGGACTGCGGCAGATGAAACCACGGCTGGTTCTGACATATTCACTCCAGTTTTCTAGGATTCGCCCCAAGCACCCGCAAACCGATCTAGTTTTTAGACTCTTGCCTGCCCATTCCGTTTTCGATAAATCTTCGATTTCTAAGCATAACTCTCCAACCCTGTGGAAGGGTACGGTGCGGCAGAATTTTCCGGCAATCCTTACACGGGGCTGCCCAGAATCACGGCCGCCCATCCCTCGTTTTCCCGGTTTGGGACGGTGTCTTTTGAGGAACTCCGATTGAAAATAAAGGCTTTTCCACAGTGCTCATTTTGAGACGCCGGAGTACAATTTGCTTTGGTCACGAACGTGCGGCTTGTGACCCCTAATCCCAACAAGGAAAGGATCTTTTTCTCCATGTGGAAGCCCACTAATCAGCCCCAGACTCCCGGACGTCCGGCCGAACCGGAACGCCCCACCGCCATGCCCAGCGCGCCCGCAATGACCCCGGCAGCCGCCGAACCTGCGCCGCGCCCGGTGACAACCACCACCGCTGACCAAGCCACCATCGGTAAGTCCCTGGTGATTAAGGGAGAAGTGACTGGCTCCGAGTCGCTTTACATCGACGGACGAGTCGAGGGCTCGATCAATCTTTCTGGCAATCGCGTGACTGTAGGCCGCAACGGAGTCGTTGCCGCCAACATCAATGCGCGCGAGATCGTCGTGCTCGGCAAGGTCCGGGGAAACCTGACTGCCAGCGACCGCGTCGACATCCGCAGCGACGGATCGCTCACCGGCGACGTTGTTGCCGCCCGCATCTCCATCGAGGATGGCGCCTTCTTCAAGGGCGGCATCGATATCCGCAAGGGCGGACAGCCGCAGACCAAGCCGAATGGCGAGGACAAATCCATAGCAGTTGCCGAGCCAGCCGCCGCTGGGGCGCGAGCTTAAATTTTCCGCGCTCCGCAACTGATGCTGATTTGATTGGCTCCGCAGAATTAGAAAGCGGCCGGGAACAAACTCCCGGCCGCTTCAGTTTGTTAGCTCTACCCTTATCCCTTTCGTTGACCTTCCTGCTCACCCTGAGTAACATTCATCCGCATGATCGGCCAGACTATCTCGCACTACCGCATCCTCGAAAAACTCGGCGGTGGCGGGATGGGTGTCGTCTACAAAGCCGAAGACACGCGGCTGCATCGTTTCGTTGCTCTAAAATTTCTGCCCGACGACGTGGCTCGTGATCCCCAGGCGCTCGCCCGATTCCAGCGTGAAGCGCAGGCGGCGTCTGCCCTGAATCATCCCAACATCTGCACCATTCACGACATTGGCGAGGAAAACGGCTTGGCGTTTATCGCCATGGAATACCTCGAAGGCGTAACGCTGAAGCATCGCATTGCGAGCCGGGCGCTGGACCTTGAAATCCTGCTTCCGCTCGCGATCGAGATTGCCGACGCGCTCGACGCCGCCCACAGCAAAGGCATCGTCCACCGCGACATCAAGCCCGCGAACATCTTCGTCACCGATCGCGGCCACGCCAAGATTCTCGATTTCGGCCTCGCCAAAGTCGCGCCCACGATCAGTTCCTCCAGCCAGTTTGCTTCTCAGAACACGCAGACTCAGTCCATCGACGCCGACCACCTGACCAGCCCGGGAACCATGGTGGGCACGGTCTCCAACATGTCGCCCGAACAGGTGCGCGGCAAGGAGCTTGACGCCCGCACGGATTTATTTTCCTTCGGGGCAGTTTTGTATGAGATGGCGACCGGAGCCTTGCCCTTCCGCGGCGAAACCTCCGCGATGATCTGCGAGGCGATCGTGAACCGCGCTCCGAACTCGCCCGTGCGCTTGAATCCCGATCTGCCCGCCGAACTGGAACGCATCATCAACAAGGCTCTCGAAAAAGATCGCGATCTGCGCTACCGCTCCGCTGCCGACCTGGAAACCGACCTGAAGAGACTGAAGCGCGATACAGACTCGGGACGGTCGGCCGTGACCGCAGTGGCTGCAAGCACGTCCGCCCCGTCGAAAAGTTCACCGCGCTGGTTGATGTGGTCTGTGATACCGGCACTGCTCCTGGTTCTCGCCGTTCTCGCCCTCTGGCTCCGCGCCCCGCTTCCTCCGCCGAGACTGGGAGCAGCAAAACAAATCACCAACGACGGTTTGCCCAAGTTCAACCTGGTGACCGACGGCAATCGCCTCTATTTCACCGAAAATCCCCCTGCCCGTTACGCCATTGCTCAGGTTTCAGTCAATGGGGGCGAAGCCGCACCGGTGGATGTTCCGTTCGAGAATCCCTTCGTCCTCGACATTTCGTTGGAACGATCCGAACTGTTGCTGGGGCAGTCTGCGATGGGCGATTACGCTTCCCCCCTTTGGTCCATGCCGGTACCTGCTGGTTCTCCGCGCCGCCTCAGCGTCGATGCGGTAACCAACGCCATATGGGGACCGGATGGAAAGCTCTGGTTCGATAAAAACAACGATGTGTACGTGGCGGAACACGACGGCGCCAATGCGAAGAAGATCGCTACCACGACAGACGCTCCCCAGAATCTTGCCGTTTCCCCGGACGGCGCCCGAATCCGTTTTTCCGTGACCAACGCGCTCAACAATACTGCTGAGATCTGGGAAGTCCGCGCCGACGGCGGCAACTTGCATCCGGTCCTTCCCGGCTGGAACAATCCTCCCGCCGAGTTACCCGGCGCATGGACACCAGACGGCAGATACTTTTTCTTTACCAGTGTCCGCGACGGCTCGTCCCATATCTGGATTGTGCCCGATCAGTCCGACTGGTGGAGGAAGGCCTCGCGTGGTCCGATTCAACTCACCACCGGGCCTCTGCAATATGGCAACCCGCTTCCCAGCAGAGACGGCAAGAAACTCTTTGCCGTTGGAGTCCAGCCGCGCGCAGAGCTGGTGCGTTACGACGAAAAGTCCGGTGATTTTGTTCCCTACCTCGGCGGCATCTCCGCCAGCGATGTGGACTTTTCCCGCGACGGCCAGTGGGTGACCTACGTCAGCCTTCCCGAGGGCACGCTGTGGCGCAGCAAGCTCGACGGCAGTTCACGGCTCCAGCTTACTTACCCTCCGATGCAGGCCGCCCTGGCCCACTGGTCGCCCGACGGGCAGCAAATTGCCTTCTCCGGATCCGTGCCCGGCAAACCGTGGGAGGCGTTTCTGATCGCGAGAGACGGGGGCAGTCCGCAGGCAGTTGCAGCGGAGGCGGTGCAGCAAACCGATCCCACCTGGTCGCCGGATGGCAATACGCTCGCTTTCGGCCACTATGGCGAAGACGCCGCGCGGACATGGATCGAGTTGCTCGATATGAAGACCCGTCAGATCTCGCGGCTGCCGGGGTCGGAGGGGATATTCGGTCCGCGCTGGTCGCCCGACGGACGCCACATTGTCGCGATGAACTCCTACAAATTCGACAAATTGATGCTCTACGATGTCAAGAACCAGAAGTGGAGCCAGTTGAATTCCAGTGCCAGAACATTCGGTTACCTGGCTTGGTCGCACGATAGTTCTTCGATCTATTTCGACACAATCCTGAGCGGCGACAGCGGATACTTCAAACTGCGCATCAGCGACTCGAAACTGGAGAAGGTGGTGGACTTGAAGAAGGTGCACCAATTTCGCGGTCAGTTCGGCCCCGGCTCCTGGACCGGCCTCGGTCCCGGCGACGTCCCCCTGTTTCCCCGCGACATCAGCACCCAGGAGATCTACGCCTTCGACCTGCAGCTGCCCTAGGACCGCTCCACAAACATGCAATCCCCATACGAATAAAACCGGTACCGTTCCCTCACCGCATGCTCATACGCCCGCATCACATTCTCTTTTCCGCCCAGCGCGCACACCAGCATCAGCAACGTCGATTGCGGCAAATGGAAATTCGTCAGTAGCGCGCCCACGACCTGAAACCCGAATCCCGGATAAATAAACAGATTGGCCTCGCCCTGACCCGCCCGCACTTCGCCCGCGCCCTGTCGCGCCGCGTACTCCAGCGTGCGCACCGTCGTCGTCCCCACGGCAACCACCCGGCGTCCCTCGCCCCGGGCCCGGCCAATCTTCTCCGCAGCTTGCTTCGAAATGGAAAAGGCCTCCGAATGCAGCGAGTGCTCTTCCACGTGCTCCACCCGCACTGGCTGAAACGTGCCTAAACCAACGTGCAGCGTAATCTCCGCCGTTTCTATCCCGCGCGCCCGCATCCGCTGCAAAATTTCCAGAGTGAAATGCAGCCCCGCCGTCGGCGCGGCCACCGACCCGCGCTCCCGCGCATACACCGTCTGATAGCGCTCTCGGTCGCCCGCCGAATCGTCCCGCGCGATATACGGCGGCAGAGGCACGTGCCCGATCTTGTCGACCTGCGCGAAAAAAGCGGGACACAGCGCAAACCGAATCCTCCGCTCCCCAAACTCTCCGCGCCCAACGACCTCAGCCTGCAACTCATCGCCGTCCCCGAAGAATAGCTGCTCCCCCACCCCAATCTTCCGCCCCGGACGCACCAGGCACTCCCACTCATTCAGCTCCTGGGCCACCTGCCGCGTAAGCAGCACTTCGATCCGCCCGTGCAAAAACTCCCGCGCGGCAGGATTCCGTAAGCTCACCGGCTGCGACCTAACCCCAGCCCGCCGTCCATACAACCGGGCAGGGAACACCCGCGTATTGTTGAACACCACCAGATCGCCCTCCCGCAGCAACTCCGGAAAGTCCACAAAACGCCGGTCCTCCAACCGCCCCGGCTCGGCATGCAGATGCAAAAGGCGCGACGCCGCCCGCTCCGCCAGCGGTTCCTGGGCGATTAATTCTTCGGGAAGGTGGTAGTGGAACTCAGAGACCAGCACGCAGTCCGATTATAAGGACGCCCCCGCTTCTGGTCCTTCCGTGCCCTGAATCGGGTCGAAAAATTTGAAATTTGCGTTGTTTCCGAACAACCGGTGCTGCTACTATTCCGTTGCCAGCTTGCGGCCCTGCTTTTTGTCATCCCCCCAAGAGGTATCATGCCGAGTGAACGCCAGCACCGGGAAGAAATCGTCCGCTACGGGCGCATGCTGCATGATCGCGGCTTCGTGGCCGCCATGGACGGCAATCTTTCGGTTCGCCTGCGTGAAGACCGCATTCTTGTCACCCCGACCTGTCTGAGCAAGGGCGCCATGCGCTCGGCCGACATGGTCATCGTTGACTTGGAAGGCAACCGCCTCTCGGGCCGCCGCAATGTCACCAGCGAAATCGGCATGCACCTGCTGATCTATAACCAGCGCCCCGACGTGGAGGCGATCGTGCACGCCCATCCGCCCACCGCCACGGGATTCGCCGCGGCCGGCATTGCTCTCACTGAACCGCTGGTCTGCGAAGTGGTCATGGGCCTGGGATGCATTCCGCTGGCCCGCTATGGTACGCCGGGAACTTCGGAACTCGCGCAGACGCTCGAACCCTACGTGCCTGATTACGACGCGATCCTGATGTCGAATCACGGAGTCGTCACCTACGGAGACACGCTCGAGCACGCCTACATGAAGATGGAGACGGTCGAGCACTTCGCCCAGATCGCGCTGGTCACGCACCTGCTCGGACGCCAGCAGCCGCTGCAGAAAGTCGAAATCGACAAACTGCTCCTGGCCCGCACGAAGTATTTCGGCGCGAAGCTGGCCGCCGCCATGCCCATCCCCCGCGTTCCCCAAAAAGTCAGCTAAGCCAAGCCGCAAAACTTCGCCGGGACGATTTGGCTCGATGAGTGCTATTGCGATTTAACATCAACCATCGGTTGTGCCTCAGTGGCACTACCCAACCATCACACAGGTTGCGTTTTCCGACCACACAACAATAACTTGTAAATGAGGCCTATGGCCCTGTTTGCGCAAAATGGGCACGGGGCGCTCTCACAGGATGCCGATGACCTAACGCGTCCCGTTCAGGCAACAGCCGATACCCGTTTTGCCCTCGCCCAGCATATTCTTTCGACGGAACCGAACTTTAACTCCCTTTAACCCCTCTTTCAAACATGCACGCCCCATCGCATCCCAAGGAGCCTTCTCCCTCCGACCAAACTCTTCTTGTGCTCCTCGCCCAGGCCGGCGACCGGGCTGCCCTGGAACAGCTCCTCCGTAACAGCCATGCGCCGCTGCGCCGCTACATCACCCGCTTGGCTGGCGCCGATCTCGCCGACGACATTCTCCAGGAGACTTC
>Ga0075029_100000135_pt1 | contig 36051 bp, 33 predicted proteins | sample LitLauG_LLR_2013_FD_71391 | JGI IMG/M metagenome (GOLD analysis project Ga0075029, IMG submission 71391) | Freshwater sediment microbial communities from North America - Little Laurel Run_MetaG_LLR_2013 | ecosystem: Environmental > Aquatic > Freshwater > Creek > Sediment | place: USA... | reverse complement strand
CCATCGTAGGCGATATTGAGAGTCCCATTATCGATTGGGAGGCGATGGAGATCTATCGGAAATGAACCTCCTCCTCGACACCCACATCTGGATCTGGAGTCAGTTGCAACCCAGGAAACTGAGCCGGCGCGTCTCCGCGGAACTTTCGAATCTCAAAAATGAACTCTGGATTTCTCCAGTAAGTATCTGGGAGGCGCTGGTTCAAATGCAGAAAGGGCGGATCCGGGTCGATCATCCTTACACTTGGATCAGGAAGTACTCGGAACAACTGCGGGAGGCGCCTTTGACCAAGGAGATTGTCACCACCGGCATGGTCCTGGTGTTTCCCCATGCCGATCCAGCCGACCGGTTTCTGGCGGGAACCGCCAAAGTTCTCGACTTAACACTCGTTACCAACGACCGCAACCTGCTGGATTCCACTGAAATTTCCACGCTTTCCAATCGCTAGACACCAGACCCTCATCGTAAGCGCATCCCACGGATTCATCACATCCAGCCAGTGATCACCCTCACAGACATCCCCACGCGCCATCTGCGAAAATGAAATCAGATTGGCCAAGGCAGAACTGTGCCCGTCTCCAGAGACGGATTCCATTTTCATCGCTCTTTGACAACCTGAGGCGTTGAGCGCGCGAGACCCGCCGCCGCAAACCAGCGTTCCCGAGCGCCCGTCTTCTGGCGCGATGGGGTGGAAAGGCGAAGGATCCTTCCCCTTGACACGATTTATCCCACTTCGGAGGCCGATCAAACCACGGAATCTCGTAAGTCCTTATTCCAGAATACTTTGATATAAGTCCTTTCGATTCAAAGACCAAGTGAAAGAATTCCGGTAGTGTCCTAATAGTATTAGGACAGTACCAGAATTCCCGCTAAGCTGAAGATTTCATTAGACCAGGGGGGAGGGGGGGGTACCCAGTACCAGGTAGTAAACATGCCTTCCCGCAACCCCACCCCGCGCCTCGGCGGTTAGATTTCTTTTTTTAACTCCGCTAGCAAATTTAGCGCTTCCAGCGGCGTTATCCGGTTCAAATCAACGTCGCGCAGCTTTTCCAGTACCGGCTGCGACAACGGCGTGAAGATGGTCAACTGCGTCGGACGCTCCGGCTCTGCGGAAGAACCCGGTGTCAAATGTTCAGAAAGCCGCCGCTCGGACGATTCATGCTCCGCCAGCACCTCGCGCGCGCGCACCACGACTTCGTTCGGCAATCCTGCCAGTTTTGCGACTTCGATTCCGTAGCTGCGGTCGGCTGCGCCCGGTTCTACGCGGCGCAGGAAAACTACGCTTCCGCCAGCTTCCTTGACGGATACGTGATAATTTTTCACTCCACTTAATTGCTCCGCCAATTCGGTTAGCTCGAAGTAGTGCGTGGCAAATAAAGTCTTGGCACGCACTCGCGCATGAAGATACTCGACCGCGGCCCATGCGATCGCGAGGCCGTCATAGGTGGACGTGCCGCGGCCGACTTCGTCTAACAGGATCAGGGAGCGCGCTGTCGCGGTGTGCAGAATCGCCGCCGTCTCCGTCATCTCGACCATGAACGTCGAACGCCCGCGCGCCACGTTGTCGCTAGCTCCTATGCGTGTGAACACTCGGTCCACAATGCCCATGCGCACGGCGCGCGCGGGAACAAACGAGCCCATCTGCGCCATGATCACGATCAGCGCCGCTTGCCTCAGATACGTGCTTTTGCCGCCCATGTTCGGGCCGGTCAGCACCACGATGTTATGGGTCGCGGAATCCAGAAACAGATCGTTCGGAACAAAGCGTTCGCTGCCTGCCGCCAGTTCCTGCAGTTCGATCACCGGATGACGGCCCTCGACAATTTCGAGATCGCCCACGTCGCTGGCTTTTTTGGCTTCATCAAAACTTGGGCGACAATAGTTCCGCAACGCTGCAATGTGCGCCAGGCAGCCCAGCACATCGACTTCCGCCAACGCCAGCGCGGTTTGCCGGATGCGCTTGGCCTCGGCCGCAATCGCGGTTCGCAACTCGGCAAACAGCCGCCGTTCGATTTCGACGATCTTTTCTTGGGCATCGAGAATCTTCGACTCATACTCCTTCAGCTCTGGAGTCGTGAAGCGCTCTGCATTCACCAACGTCTGCTTGCGCTCGTAGTCGGCAGGCGAGAGGTGCAGGTTCGCCTTCGAAATCTCGATGTAGTAGCCAAATATCGAATTAAACTTTACTTTGAGCGAGCCAATCCCCGTCCGCTCACGTTCGCGCTGTTCTACCTGCGCCAGATACTGCTTCGAGTTGCGGCTCAGGTCGCGCAGTTCGTCCAGGCCTTTGTCAACGCCTGGGGCGATTACCCCGCCATCGCTCAGCGTTAGCGGAGGCTCCGGAACCAGCGTGCGGTCGATCTTCTCGCACAGATCGGCCAGTTCGTCGATCGATCCATGCAGCGCGGCCAGCCGCGAGGCGGCCAGCCCAGCCAACACCGTTCGCACCTTGGGAATTCGTCCGAGTGACGCCGCCAGAGCCAGCACATCGCGCGGATTGGCGGTTTCCAGGGTGACGCGGCTTAACATTCGTTCGAGGTCCAGAATTCCGTCCAGGGAGCGCCGCAATTCTTCGCGCCGCACTGTGTCTTTACCCTGCACCTCCACCGCATCCAATCTGCCTTCGATCTCGGCCCGATCCAGAGACGGACGCAGCATCCATGTGCGCAGCAAGCGCTTGCCCATCGGCGTGACGGTTGCGTCGAGGCAGCGAAATAGGGTTACGCCTGTGTCCGTCCCAGCGAAGAGCGGTTCGATCAACTCCAGGTTGCGCACCGTCACCGCATCGAGGACCAGGCAATTCTGGCGCTCGTAAAAGCCGATGCGGTCCACATGGTCGAGCGTGCCGCGCTGAGTCGAACGGATGTAATACAGGATCGCACCCGCCGCCGAAGCCGCCGCCGGTTTGCCCGCCAAGCCGAAGCCCTCGAGCGAGAGCACGCCGAAGTGATTTTCCAGCAACGGAATGGCGTGATCGGGAGCAAAGATCCAATCGTCCAAAGGAGTCTCCGCCCAGCCAGAACTGGAAACCCGGGCGACCGGCGCCGTTCCCGTGGAGAGACGGGCGTCTCGCGGACCCGCCAGTTTTGGCGAAGCCACGAGCGGAGCCGAGGGGGGAGCCGAAGGATCCGGAGCGAAGCTCCGCATCTGCGCGCTCACCGCCCGTTCCAGGAGCGGCGCCGAGGACCCATAAAGCATTTCCTTTGGCCGCAATTGTTCAAGTTCTTCTTGAATGCGGCGCCCGGCCGATTCACCCCCGAATTCCGTCGCTCGAAACTCGCCCGTCGAAAGATCGAGGGCCGCAAACCCCACGCGATCCCCGACCGTCGCGACCGCCGCCAGAAAGTTGTTTTCCTCCGCGCTCAGCGACGAATCCGCCACCGTGCCGGGAGTTACCACGCGCGTCACCTCGCGCCGCACCAGCGTCTTCGCCAGCCGCGGATCCTCCACCTGCTCGCAGACTGCGACCTTGAATCCCCGCCGGATCAGCTTCGCGATGTAGCCCTCGACGGCGTGGTAGGGCACGCCGCACATGGGTATGTCTATGCCCTTTTCTTTATTGCGGGAAGTCAGCGTGATCTGCAACTCGCGCGCCGCCAGCACGGCGTCGTCGAAGAAAAGCTCGTAGAAGTCCCCCAACCGGAAGAACAGCAGAGCGTTGGGATGCTGTTTCTTGATGGCGGCATATTGCCGCATCAGCGGCGTCGAGGGCTCGGACATAATGGAGTTCGTAATTTTGTAATCTCTAATTTGGTAATCTGCAATCGTGTCGCTCCCACTACTTTAGTCTGCGGGAGAGTTTTCCGATTACAAAATTTCGCAATTACCAAATTACACAATTCTCCATTTGACTCCGTTCGTCGATTTTGCTCTTCTAGCGGCATGGAACTCCGTAAAGATCCCATCACCCGGTCCTGGGTGATCACCGGTGACGATGTCATCGAGCCCACTCCGCGCTCTCAAGCCTGCCCGTTTTGCGGTCCTTACACGGAGCCGTCCCAGGTCATCGCCAACGTGCCGGGCTTGGATGGCAACGCCTGGTCGGCCCGCTCCGTCGTTCATCCCAATGCGCTTTACCACATCGAAGGCGAACCCGCCCGCCGCGGCGACGGCCTCTACGACCGCATGGGCTCGGTGGGCGCGCATGAGGTACTGCTCGAAAACCCGCGCCACGACGGCCATCTGTGGAATGCCAGTGACTTCGAAGTAGAACAGTTCCTGCGTCTGGCGGCTTTGCGGCTTCAGGATTTGAAGCGCGACAGCCGGCTCAAGTACATCAGTATCTTCAAAAACCATGGTGAAGGAGCCGGACAGGACTTCGAACACCCCACTTCGCAACTGACCGCAACCATCTTCGTGCCGCGCCGCGTCCTCTATGAACTCCGCGCCGGACGCGATTACTACGAGACCAAAGAACGCTGCGTGTTCTGCGACATTCTGGCGCAGGAGGAGCGGCAAGGCCTGCGCATCGTCGAAATTCGCGGCGACTACGTGGCCTTCTGTCCCTATGCCCCGCGCGTCCCCTACGAAACCTGGATCATGCCGCGCAGCCATGAATCTTCGTTTGAGCGCACCGGTTCGTCGCGCGTGGGCAGCGTCAGCGATCTGGCTGCGCTGCTGCGGCGCACGCTGCAGCGTATTCGCAGCGTGACGGAGGCGTTCCACCTGGTACTCCACACTTCGCCCAACAGCCAGCATCCCTCGGCTACACTCGGCTATTGGAAAACACTCGATGACGATTACCACTGGCACATCGAGATTCTGCCCATCGTTGAAGCCAAGGCGAGGTCGTACACGTTCAAGGAGATTTATTATTCTCCCGTAACGTCCGAGACCGCAGTGAAACGACTGCGGAAGGCCGAAGTCTGATCCATGCTAGTGCGCTTTGAGCTGCGAGCGATTCTTGTTCGCTCCCGACCCGAAGCTCGCAGCTCGCAGCTACTTTCATGACTATCCGCCGCCTGAAGACCTACACCGGATCGCAAGGCTACGTTTACCAGTACTACTTTGTCGGCAAACGCCCCGCATCAGCATTCGGGGCCCACGCACCCGATGGCTACGAGTACATCTTCGATGTCACCTCCGACCGTAAGCTGACCTACGCGGTCAGTATTCTTCTCCCGCACCGAGTGCTTGCCGCGTGGGCTGAATCCCACGGACGCACCCTTGCCGATTCCGAGCAATACGCGGCCGTCAAGATGTGTCTGTTCCGCGCCTTCGACGAAGTGGGGGACATGCAGGGGCAGGGCAGGAACCTTCAGATCGATGCGCAGGCTCTGGAGGAGTCGCTGGCATCGCTGGGCGTGGAATAGAGCCAGCGGGCGAACCTGCCACCATAGGCGACGAAATCAATGAAATCAATGCTGGGGGAAGATCCGGTGTTGCCGAATGTAGGATGGGCCGCTAGAATGGCTCACGCTGAATCAGTCTAATAATTCACCTAACAACTCAGGAGAGAAATGAAAACAAAAACGATTGTAATGACTGTGGCTTTGTGCTTTGTTGCCGTGGCCGTCGCCTTTGCCAACCCGAATATGGGCACCTGGAAGCTGAACGAGGCGAAGTCGAAGTTTCCCCCGGGAGTGACGAAGAACACGACAGTTGTTTATGAAGCCGCAGGCGATAGTGTGAAAGTCACGGTGGACGGAGTCACGGCCGACGGTAAGCCCACGCATAGCGAGTGGACGGGGAAATTCGACGGAAAGGACTACCCCCTCGCCGGCGATCCGAGCGCAGACACACGGTCGTACAAGACGATGGGTGACCGCAACATGGAGTTAACCAACAAAAAAGGCGGCAAGATTACCAGCACCGGCAAAATTGCCGTGTCGGCCGACGGCAAGACTCGCACCGTCACTGTGAGCGGAACCGACGCCAAAGGCATGAAAATGGAATACACGGCGGTTTACGACAAGCAGTAGCCGGATGTCTTTTGAGATCTAACTGGGATGCCCTTTCGTTGTTTTGAACGGAAGGGCATTTGTTCATCCGGGACTTTCTTCCAGTCAGCACTCGGCAAACGGGTCAGTCAGCGGCCGCGACCCCGGAACGGTGGTCTTTGAGGGACCGGATAGGTTCGCAGATTTCCTGAATCGGAGAGGTGACAATCGGCGTGCTATAGGCGGGGTGATGAAATTCCATCTGCATGCCGCGCCCGATGAAGCGCACCTTGAGCATGGAACCGCCCCACGTCGAGCCGGCAATGGTTACCTGCACCGGCTGCGGACAGTATTGCGGATGTCCCGAGATCAGCGCCAAACCCTCGCCCAGAAATAGCGCCGTGTAGAAGTGGTGCTGTGTCCGAATCTGCAGCACGGTGTCTGGCGGCAGACCCTCCAAAAACACGCCTCCCTCGATTTCGGACTGGACAATATTCCGATTCACCTCGTCGGCGAGGTTGGGATGAGGCGTGAACATTGGTTTACTCTACCGGAGGTTGACTCCCACTCACAACATTATATTTGATCGGGGGCTGTACTTTGGTCCACGGTACCTTCGGCGATCCAACAACTGTCGCCCATTTTACGGAGGTGAAGTGGGCTACCCCCTCTGCGACCGCTGGAGGAGGCATGGCATGCAACCAGCGGTTTCTGGACGTCAAACCGCCAGCCGACGAAATACCCATTCCGGGAAGTTGACATGAAATCCTTTGCACCAGCGTACCCAAAGTGAAACGCCACAACGAATAATGGCATTCTTATCTGTAGGTTGCGGGCTGTCGCCGTGGCATCTAAGCTGCACATTGGAGGGTATGTTTCTGGACAGGCTCGAATCCGGCGTCTTACTGCTTGAAACCCAACAAGGATTGCTGCGCGTTGAACTTTCTACCCGGCAGCGTATCTATCTGCTCTGGACGTTTCGTAACTTTCGCCAGCTCTCCGTGCCACTGCTAAACCCGCGCCAGCGAGCGCTGGTCAATGATCTCTTCCATAATCGCGCGGACATTGTGCCGGATTCGTACAACCGATCGCTGGTGATCGGAGTGGTTGAAAACTTCGTGCCGCCGGCGGCGTCAATGGATGGCTCGCCGGTCGAGAAAGCGGTTCAGGAACCCACGCTCGAACCGGAACGACTAAACGAGGAACGGCAAGAACCAATCGCAGGGCTGCCGGTGGAAATAGCGGCCCAGCCTGATCTCGCTCCTTCGCCGTCGCGCAAATTTGTTTGGCCCACCTTTGTCTGGCCCGCGTTCGCCTCGCCGACGTGGGATTGGTCCAAATTAGTAACGTCCAAGCTGGCCACAACCGTCGGCGCCTTGTGCCTCTGCTTCATTTCTGTGGGCGCATGGCATCGGATGCAGTCGGTACAAGCTTCGCAAGCGCACAATCCAACTCGCATCGAGCACATCAATGCGGTTGCCAAGCCTGACTCTTCACGCCCCGAAGAGCCCGCAGCCACTGCCGAGACTGCCATCGCCGCCACACCGGCAATCACCACCCCGCTCATTGCGATCCCGGAATCGCCCGTTACGCCGCCATCGATCGCCGCGGATGTTCCGGCTCACGTCCCAGTTGCCCAGTCAAATTCGGTGTCACCTCGGAAGCCGATGGTTAGTGTTCACCATGCCGCTTCGACTCCGGCCCTTTCGGCCTCGGGCCGCGACAGCGGTATTGGTATCCAGGCCACGAGGCCGCCGCTGCGTTTCGCGTATCCTGACTATGCCGATGTCCGCGCTCGCGGTGTGGTCGCTCTGACTGCGGGAGTGGATTGCGATGGCGCGGTGCGCACCGTGAGAGTGATTTCCGGCAATCGCGCGCTGGCCGCAGCCGCAGTCCAGGCGGTTCGGCACTGGCACTACCGCCCTTACCTCAAAGACGGCCAGCCGGTCGCGACCGAAACCAATATCGTCATTTCATATTTCGCAAGCGATGCGATTTCGATGAGCTTCCCGCCCAGCATTCCATCCACTCACTAGGCGGGCTGTTGATAGAGGCCAATCACGTTTCCCGCGGGATCGCGGAACCGCGCGGTGATCTCGGGCGCGTCGGCGCCAATGGGCTGCACGATCTGGCCTCCGTTGGCGACGATGGCGTCTATGGTCGCGGACACGCTGTCGACCATGACGTAAAACAGGAGGCCGGGCTTACCGCTGGGCGGGCGCCCGAGTACCCACGTACCGCTTACCTCGCCGGTCGTGTCGTCAAAAGCGGTGTTGCCATCGCCGCGCTTTCGGATGTTCCATCCGAAGACACACTCGTAGAATTCCGCAGAGCGGGCAATGTCGGTGGCGGGCATTTCGAGGTAGCAGATCTTGCCGTTCGCAATCGTGGGAGGCATGAACGATCCTTGAAGTTTCGTCATTCTATGACGCTACGCGCCTGTGCGGCAACCCCGACTTCCGCACGTAGCCCTGCCACCCGCCTTTGTGACCCACATCACAGACCCCTGTGACCGCGTCCGTTTCCTCCGTTTCCTGCCCCCGGCAAACTATAATCACCCAGGCGGGGTGGGGGAATGACACCGGCCTGCGGAAGCACGAGGAAAGAACGAATAAAGAATGATGAGCCTGATCTGGCTGCGCGTCGCGCTGGTTTGTTACGCTGCGGGATTGCTGTATGCGCTGGTCGCGCTTACGCGCACCTCTGAAATTCTCAGCAAAGTTGCGCTCCACGCTTCCTATCTCGGCATGGTGTTTCATTTCGTTTCGCTGGCCGAAGCCGTGGCGCAAACTGGACAGCTCGCTTCGGCCTCGGTCCACAACTCGGAATCGCTGCTGGCTTTCCTGATCATGGTGGGCTTCATGCTTGCCTACCTGGTGTACAAGACGACGACCCCTGGCATCGTGGTTTTTCCACTGGTTTTTCTGCTGACCTTTGTTGCCGCCTCCGGTCAGCAACCCTTCGTCTTCGGCTCGGCGGTGGTGAAGCACAGCTGGCTGGCCGTGCATGTGCTGATGATTTTCACCGGATACGCGGCCCTGTTCCTGAGCTTCGGCGCCAGCATTCTGTATCTCTTGCAGGAACGGGCTCTGAAGTCCAAGAATTCGAGTGGAATGTTCTCGCGCCTGCCCGCTCTACAGGTCATTGACGACATCGGATACCGCTCACTGATGCTGGGATTTCCTTTCATGACTCTGGGCCTGATCGCGGGCTCCGTCGTCGCCGTATCCACCTACGGCCGCATTGAGTATCTTGATCCCAAGATTCTGCTTTCGGTCCTGATGTGGGCCGTGTACCTGCTGATGGTATTCACGCGCCTGAATGCCGGATGGCGCGGGCGCCGCGCCGCCCTGCTCGCCAGTGTGGCCTTCGTCGCCGCCATCGTGGCCTGGATTTCCAACTACTTCAGCGGAATGCACCGGTTCATCACCTCATGAGATTCCAGCTCATCGGCGTCAACCACAAGACCGCGCCGGTCGAGGTGCGCGAACGCCTGGCCATTCCCGAATCGCGCTTGCCGGAGGCCTGCAAGAGACTGGCCGAGCATCCTGCCGTTTCCGAGGGCATGATCGTCTCCACCTGCAACCGCGTTGAGTTCATCGCCAACATGAAAAACGGCACCGGCGATCTGCGCGAATTCCTGCGCGAGTATTTCGAAACCGATCTCAGCCCGTTTGAAACCCATCTCTACGAATTTCGCGAAGATGAGGCCATTCGCCACGTCTTTCGCGTCGCTGCCAGCCTCGACTCCATGGTCGTCGGCGAGCCCCAGATTCTGGGACAGGTCAAGGAAGCCTACGCCACCGCCAGGGCGGTGGGAGCGGTTCGTGCACAACTCGACCAGTTACTAACGCGCGCGTTTGCCGTCGCCAAGCGCGTTCGCACGGAGACTGCAGTCGGATCTTCTTCGGTGTCGATTGCTTCGGTGGCGGTCGAACTGGCCAAGAAAATTTTCGGCAGCCTGAACGGCAAGAGCGTCTATCTGGTCGGCGCAGGGAAGATGAGCGAGTTGGCGGCCCGGCATTTGCTGGCGCACGGCGCGGCGTCTCTGTTTGTCGCCAACCGCACCTACGACCGTGCGATTCGCTTAGCGCAAAAATTCGACGGACAGGCGATCGAATTCGGCCGCCTTTATGAAACCTGCGATCGCGCCGACATCGTGATTACCTCGACCGGTTCGCCCCACTTCATCTTCAAGCCCGAACATGGCGAAAAGCTCATGGCGCTGCGCAAGAACAAGCCCATGTTCTTCATCGATATCGCCGTGCCCCGCGACGTCGATCCCAAGGTGAACGACATCGACGGCATTTTCGTCTATGACATTGACGACCTGCAACAGGCGGTTTCTTCCCATGTAGCCGATCGTAAGAAGGAAGCGGAAAAGGCGGAGGCGATCGTCAATGGCGAGGTGGATAAATTCCACGCGCGACTGCAGACCCTCGACGTGGTTCCAACCATTGTCAGCCTGCAGGACCATCTGGAAACCATTCGCCAGGCCGAAATCGACCGGGTCCGTGGACGTCTTGGTTCTATGACTACCGACCAGGAACTGGCCGTCGAAGCGCTGACGCGCGGCATCGTCAATAAAATCATGCATACTCCGATTAGCACGCTGAAAACCGCCGCCCGCGATCCCGAATCCACCACCGTCATCGAGTTGGTGCGCCGCCTCTTTAATCTGCACGACAACCAGCGCGACGCAAAGGAAGCTGCGGTTTCAAAGACCGGCCGCGGAGATAGTTCAGGAAGGGGTTCCGATAAAGGAGCGCAAAACTGATGGCCCGCCTGCGCATCGGCTCCCGCGGCTCCCAGCTCGCACTCTGGCAGGCCCACCACATTTCCGATCTGTTGCGCGCGCAGGGCCATACGGTGGAGCTTGAGATTATCAAGACCACGGGCGATAAAATCACCGACGTGGCGCTCGCGAAAGTGGGCACCAAGGGCATGTTCACGAAAGAAATCGAAGAAGCCCTTGTCGAGAATCGGGTCGACCTCGCCGTGCACAGCTTGAAAGACCTGCCGACCGAACTGGCTGCCGATTTCGAAATTGCCGCCATTACCACCCGGGAAAATCCGCGCGACGTTTTTTGTTCCGTGAAGTTCGCCAACATCGAAGCCCTGCCGCAACAGGCAAACGTGGGTACCAGCAGCCTGCGGCGCCAGGCGCAATTGATGTCGCTGCGTCCCGATCTCAGGATTCACCCGCTCCGGGGTAATGTGGACACCCGCCTGCGCAAGCTCGAATCCGGTGATTACGATGCCATCATCTTGGCCGCCGCCGGTCTGAATCGCCTCGGCAAAACGCAACTGGTGCGTCAGGTGATCCCCGCGGAAGTGATGACCCCCGCCGCCGGGCAAGGCGCGTTGGGAATCGAGATTCGCAACGGCGACAGCGCCACCAGGGCGCTTCTGGCGTTTCTGGATGATGCCGCCGCACGCGCCACCACCACCTGCGAGCGCGCCCTGCTCAACAAACTTGGCGGCGGTTGCCAGGTTCCAATCGGAGCCTTCGCAGAGGTGAAAGAAGGCCGCATTCGACTGAATGGGCTCGTGGCCCATCCCGATGGAACCAAAGTTCTGCGCGAGACTCGCGAAGGCACTGATCCCGTGCGCCTGGGAGAAGAAGTCGGCGAAACGCTTCTGCGCCGAGGGGGCGATGTTATTCTCGAAGAAGTTTACGGCGAAGGCTTCGCGCTACCCCAGCAACCGTGAACCATCCGCAATTGAATTTGTCATCCTGAACGAAGCGAAGGACCTGCTGTTTGCTGCCGGAGTCAAGGGATTTACTGACGCATGCCCAAGCCCAACGAAAACCATCCCCTCGCGGGAACCCGGATTCTGGTGGGACGAGCTCGCCACCAGGCGGGCAGCCTTTCCACCAGCCTGCGCGGTTTGGGTGCGTCGGTAATCGAAATCCCCTTCATTGAGATCCGCAAACCGCAGTCTTACCAGCCGCTCGATAACGCTCTGAAGGATATCCGTAACTACGACTGGCTCATTCTAACCAGCGCCAATGGCGTTGAGGCCATGTGGGAGCGCCTCCGGAAACTTCGCATCACGCGCCGGAATCTCAAACATCTCCAGATCGCCGCCATTGGACCCGCCACGAAGAAGGCGATCGTGAAGCATGGACTGAAGGTCAAGATGGTTCCGGAGGAATACGTCGCGGAATCCGTAGTGAAGGGACTGCGCGATAAGGTCAGCACCAAGCGCGTCTTGCTCGTACGAGCCAAAGTCGCACGAGACGTGATTCCGGAGGAACTGCGTTCCGCTGGAGCCCAGGTCGATGTGGTGGAAGCTTACGAAACCGTCGTGCCTGAAAAATCACGCGTCCGGTTGCGCATGTTGATGAAAAATGCAGCGCGCCGTCCGCATGTGGTTACTTTCACCAGTTCCTCTACCGCAAAGAATTTCGCTGCACTGCTGGGCAAGGCCAAAACTGGTGCACGCAGCGCAGCTTCGGTCAAACAGGTGCAGTTTGCTTCGATCGGTCCTGTGACGTCGGCGACGCTGCGCGAGTTGCACATGCCGGTCGATATCGAGGCCCGCGAATTCACGATGGGCGGACTAATTCGTGCCATTGTTCTTGCCCGCTACGCAGAGCCTTGCTCTTAGTTCGACAGCGCTCCAGACCCCTACTCCGCCTTTGCCCCTTTGACTCCCATCTGCGGATCAATCGCGTCCAGGTAGGCCTGCACGCGGTCCTTCGTGTCCTGGGGCATGCCGGTGAATTCGATGCCGTTGCCCACGCCCGGGTCGGATGTCCGCACTACAGCCGTGATACTGATGTGGTCCGCGTCCAGCCACAGATCCACCCGCAACACGGTCCCGAGCGGCAAAGGCATCATACTCTCGACGTAGCAGCCGTTGCCGCTCACGTCGGTGGCGTTGACGCGAATCGGCGCCTTGACCCGCTCGTCGCGAAGTTCCAGGGGAAGCGAAATCCTATGGCGGTGCCAGCGCCGGCGGTTGGAGGGAGCAATCTTCACCGAAGCGCCGTCGAGTGGCAGATAGTCTTTCCAAGGACACTCCTGATCGGCGATCAGCTTCACGCCCACTTGATTCTTCTTGACAGGGCCGGTGTTCATCACCCAGATCACCGTGCAGCGAGTCTTCTTCTCGTCGCACTGCACTCCGATCACGTCTCCCACTTTCAGTTCGTTCTGCAGGCCGGAGAGCAGCGCGCCCTCGGAACTGATGTTCTGTGCGCGAGCATGTTGCGAAAAGGGACGGCCCTCGGCTGTCATTCCCCAGACCCGCACCGGCAGATCCACAGTCAGGCGGGGCTCGGATTGATGATTATCCATACCTAATTCCTCGCGTCCGGTTTATGCGTGATTCATGCGATGAGAACTTATGCGATGATACCGCCCCTCGATCTGGCGTGATATTAGAAAGTGAACCGCCGCAGTAACGAGCGAAGTACCACTTTAGGCACCTGCCCATGATCATGGGGCGCGGTTTTCCGCGAGTTTTTGGGCAGATTCTTCGGCAAACTCCCGATAACCGATCACCTGAATCTTATGCTCCTCCAGGAACTGCCCCAGTTCCGGTGAAGTCAGCGAACGCCGCTCCTCGTCGCGAGAGTCGAGTAATCGCGTACCCGCGGCGCGCAGCTCGGCGTCGTTATACCCGGGATGACACACGAACTCCCACGTCCCTTCCGGCAGGCTGGCCAAGGTTTGGCGAAGCAGGGAACTGTAGCCGAGGCGCTCGTCAGGACTATCCCTGGTGCCGGTCTCGATCACCCCGATCACGCCGTCGGGTGTAACCAGTCCGGCCCGCTTCGTCCTTTGGCGAAACTGCCCGGAGAAACTATTGAGCAGGCGCACCTGGCCATAACGCTTCCAAAGCGCGCCCTTGCCTTTGTATTGCCCCGCGCGCAGTGCTTTCACGGGCACGAACGGATTACGGATGGCGGGCACGCCGCAAATTCGCGCCGCGCGCAACAGCGCCGCCAGAATCTCCGGGAAAATGTGCGCGTGCTTGTGGGTGTCGAGGTGCGTGACGTGAAGGCCGGCGGATTGAATCTTCCTGATCTGCGCCGTGACTTCCGCCACGAGTTGATCGCGATCGAAGCCGCCCAGCATGGCGCGCGCGGCGAAGGCGGACAGGCTGGAGTAAAACTTCTCCGGCTCGGCCGAGCGAATTGCCAGCAACGTATCCATCGCCCCCGGCGGAGACACCGGCGTTCCGTCGACCAGCACAACGTGGCATCCAACGGAAAGATTGGGCGCCGAGCGCGCCGCCGCTACGGCGTCCTCAAATGCAGTGCCGTTCGCCATCAGGGTCGCTGACGTCACAACTCCGCCGGTGTGAGTTTCCACAATGGCCCGATTTACTCCCGCAGTCAGACCAAAATCATCGGCATTGACGATGAGCCTGCGCACCCAGAGAGTGTAGCAGCGAAAGCGCAGTGGCCGCTTCCGCGGGTTGGCATTGCCGCTCCATGTTCGGATCCATGCGCGGATACAGGCGCGGATCGATGCGCGGTTTGACCGGCACGGGAAGCGTCCAGTATGCTCAGCTTACGTTTTGGCATGAATTGTCTTGCGAGCTCCGGACTCGCATGCCCGACTAGGGGCGGTTAGCTCAGCTGGTTAGAGCGCCTGCCTTACAAGCAGGAGGTCGCAGGTTCGAGTCCTGCACTGCCCACCATCTTTGTTTCCAACGACTCAGCTACGAAAATCGAGCGCCTACCTTTTCGGCGACAAGATTCGCCGGATTTTCGCCCTGCGGCGGGTATTGATAGTCGGGGATAAGAAATGAGGAGATCAAAGTCACTCTCTACACGAGAGATCATGGTTTGCGATATCAAAAGCTCAAGAAGGGAACTTAACACCGGCAGGACGCGCTGCGGTACGCAGGCCTGAACCTAATTCTTCCAATCAGCGAATCGCCGCAGGTCTTCGCCGTCTGTTTCGTCGAGCCGGGTCTTACAGGACGGCTTGAGCGCTGATCCGTATTGCCCGTCCTAGGGCAGTTGACGCCGGCGTTTAGCGAGACTATGGGCACGCTCCGTCACTCGGCGCTCGATGGCTCACAAGGTCCACACTGCTCTTTTCTATTGGAGCGTTGAGCAGCAACTACCAATGGCGCACACGCCCGATGTCGACGTGCACGAAGTCCGAGCTGCGATAGTATCCCACTCCTCCGCGATGCAGGCGCAGGGCTGCGTCACGCAACTCCGACGTCGGGAACCCCACGCAGGCGAATGTCGATCGCTTCAGCCTGCACATGCAGGCTGTGCTGGGCCACGCCGGTGTGCGGGTTGCGCGTGCGCAGGAATTCGTTGCTCCAGGGCGTACGGTAGCCGCAAATCACATCGATTTCACCGCCGGAATCGCCGAGCGACGCGGTCAGGTCGTAGAGAAGGTCGAAGAGGCGAGGATCGAAATGACGCACATCTCCAGTACGGTGGTCGCGCAGATAATGGTCGAGCTCGTCTAGCGCTTCGGGGATGTATTGATCGCCGCGACGATAGACGACATCCAGCCGCTCGCCCGTGTGAGTGTGATAGAAGCGGAGCCGGTACTGGTTTGCGGTCGGGGACGCAAAACCTGTACCGCCGTGCCCGAGGAGCGGCGCCAGCAGAAACAATAGAATCAGAACTGGCCTTTCACACTGGCGATCATCATGTGCTTGACTGTGAACTCCGCAAGGGAGTGAGCCGGGTCGATGTCCCAAGTGGTGGGTGAGGTTTGTGGCAGAGCTTCGGTGATCGTATTGCTCACGGTAGTCTTCTTTTCTGTCCTATCGATATCAGGTCGATCAATATCGATGTGTCTGATGTCGAGTATAATGACAAGGATTCACATTTTTATGAAAGAGCGCAAAAAACCTCCGCAAGCCCTTCACGCCTGGCTAATCATGCTGAAAGCCTGGTAATCGATTTCGCGTTATGTCCTTCCGACACTGATCGAAGAAGGTTTAGGAGAGTCTGACTTTCGGGTCCTCTAAGTACTGCTGCACAAGGGGCCGATGCCCGTAAACGCCATTGGGCCAAGCGTTGACCTCAACCCCGGATCACTGAGCGTGGCGGTGGATCGCCTTTACAAGAAGCGGTTAGTCAATCGTTTAGGGAGCGCTCGTGATCGCCGGGTCAGAACGGTGGTTCTTACTGAAAAGGGACGGGAAATATTCCTCCCCCTCTTTCGCCGGCACGCCGCTCTGATTAAACGTGCCTTCCAGACGTCTCTTCAGAAGAGTTGCAACAACTTGAAGTGGTGCTTAAGAAGGTCGGTAAACGTGCCGAAAGCCTGGCCGCAAGGAAGGGTCGCTCTCAGGCTGGATAACTGCAATTGAATACCGAGCGCACTTTCGAACCGGAATTTTGCAGTCAAGAGTTCGACAGATGCCAAGACGTGTCCGATTGTCAGGCGACGAATCGGGATCCGAACATTCCGCGTAGCATCCCGCAAGATCCTTTCCTTCAACAGCTTGTCCCGATGTCTTCTCAACTTGCCGTTTGGAGCACGCGCTGCAGTTTGGTGTCTCGGAGGAGGACACCATGCGAAAAACTGCGCTGCTCGCCTTCTCCGTTTTACTGATTGGGTTCCGCTGCTTCCCTCAAACTACGACCGGGACAATGGGTTCGATCCGTGGCGAGGTGTTCACCAAGAGCGAAGCTGGACAACAGTCCGTACTACCGGCCACCCACGTCGCGCTGCACGGTGCGGTAGAGAGAGAGACGCAGTCGGACCAACGCGGAGCTTATTCGTTCGACTCCCTTCCTCCCGGAAAGTACGTCCTCGAAGCAAGCGCTCCTGGGTTGAGCGCGACATTGGAGGTTGAGGTTAGCCCGGGCGCAACCGCCACAGCGCAACTTGAACTCAACGTCGTGGCGGTAAGCAGCACGGTCACCGTCACGGGAAACGACCCTGAGCCCGTCGCGGAGTCCGCGCAGTCTACGACGATCACTCAAACGACGGTCGAAGCCGCCCCCAATCAGAACGAGCGATTTGAGAGTTTGCTGCCTCTCGTTCCGGGCGTTGTCCGAGGATCGGACGGGCGAATCAATATGAAGGGAGCGCGCGCCACGCAGAGCGGGTGGCTGGTGAACTCGGCCAACGTAACCGACCCAGCGACGGGCGGAGAAGCGCTCAACCTGCCGATCGACGTTGTCTCGTCGGTGCAAGTGGTTTCTAACCCCTACGACCCGGAGTACGGGAAGTTTACGGGCGCGGTTTCCAGCGTTGAGACTCGCGCCAGCAATTTCAACAAGTTTCACTTCTCGATACAGAACCTGGTTCCGCGGGCCCGCGACCGGGATGGGCATATCGTTGGAATCGAAGCTTTCACGCCGCGAACTACTTTTACCGGACCGTTGCTGAACGATCGCATTGCTTTCACGCAATCCTTTGAATACCGGTTTGTCCGCACTCCAGTGAATAGTCTGCCGCCTTTGCAGCGGGACACGACACTCGAGAGTTTCGATTCCTTCAGCCAGTTGGATTTCAAGATCAGCGAAAAACAGACGGCGACGTTGTCGGTCGCCGTATTTCCGGAAAAACTCGACTATCTGGGACTCAATACTTTTACCCCGCAGCCCTCGACACCCAACTTGCATCAGCGTGGAGATCAGGTTTCCTTTCAGCACCGTTACATTACAGATTCGGGTGCGCTGCTCAGTTCACAGGCGACCTTCGAACAGTTCGACGCCGACGTGTTTCCGAATAGTACTGAACCATATCAATTGCTCGTGGAAACCACGGCGGGTGGATTCTACAACCGCCAGAATCGGGATACGGAGCGGGTGGAATGGCAGGAGATCTATCAGGCCAGTCCAAAACATTTTCTGGGCACGCACCAGCTGAAGGCTGGGCTGGATTTTTCGCACAGTTCCTATGATGGAAGGGAACAATTCTCGCCGGTGAGCATCGTTGGCACGGCCGGTCACGCGCTGGAGGAAATCCGGTTCGGAGCGCCTACAAATTTTTCTGTCGGACAGAACGAGTTTGCCTGGTTTGTGGGTGATGAATGGATCGCCTCGTCACGGTTGACGTTCGATCTCGGGCTGCGTTTCGATCACGACTCGGTTACGGGCTCGAACCACACAGCTCCGCGGGCCGGCTTCACGCTGGCGTTGACGAGCGATCGAAAGACTCTGCTGAAGGCGGGCGCAGGACTGTTTTACGACCGGGTGCCGTTGAACGTTCCGGTATTTCCAGAATTCCCCGATCGAACGGTTTTGATGCTCGGTTCTTCAGGGCAAGTGCTGAGTTCAACGCCCTATACGAACGTCATCTCCGGCGCGCTACGAAATCCGCGGAGTCAGGCGTGGAATGCCGAGCTTGACCGCCAGGTGTTGGATAACCTGCTGGTGCGGGTCGCTTACCAGCAGCGAAATACACTCAACGATCTGATTGTGACGCCTGAGACAGGGCCGGGCGGCGCGTTGCTCTCGCTGGCCAATCATGGACGGGACTTCTACCAGGAGTTCCAGATTACCGGGCGTTATCAGATTCACCGGCAGATCTTGAATGCTTCGTACGTACGGTCCAAAGCTTCCGGCGACCTGAACGACTTTAACCAGTTTTTCGGGAACGATCCGGTGGCTGTCATCCAGCCGAATGGACGGGGACGACTTTCGTTTGATGCGCCGAACCGATTCCTGACTTGGGGAGAGTTCGCGGCACCCGGGAAGCTAATCGTGACGCCGGTTTTCGACCTTCACACTGGCTTTCCCTATTCCATCGAAAACCAGCTGCGTGAGTTTGTCGGTCCGCGGAATGCTGAGCGGTTTCAGCGCTTCAATTCGTTGGACCTGCAGGTGCTGAGGGAATTCAGGCTGCCGTTCCATGGCAAAGAGCGCAAGGTGAAACTTGGGTTCGGAGTGTTCAACCTTTTCAATCACTTCAATCCCAGGGATGTGCAAAACGATTTGGACAGTTACCGCTTCGGCGACTCCTTTAACGGAGTGCCACGAAGTTTTAGAGGGAAGTTTGTTTTTGGATTCTAGTCGTGCAGATTTGTCACTTTGAGGTGACTCATGAAGGATGGGCTATGAAAAAGGTAAACCAATGTCTGATTCTCGCTGCTGGCAACGGAACGCGCCTGCGGCCGGTATCCGGCGCACTTCCTAAACCACTTGTAGACTTTCGCGGCAAGCCCATCCTGGAGCAGGTGATTCTCAGAGCGCACCAGGCCGGTATCGACAAGTTCGTAATTGTCGTGGGGTATCGGTCCGACTTGATCCGCAGCTGGTTCGATGGCCGCTCGCTGGGAGTATCCGTCACCTTTGTGGAGAATCCGGATTATCACAAGTCCAATGGAATTTCCGCATTGAAAGCCAGAAATGAACTCCACGACAATTTCCTGTTGCTGATGGCCGACCATATTTTTGAAACCGAGACGGCGCGAGTGCTTCTGAAGGAGCGGCTCGGGCCCGGCGAAGTCATTCTCGCGGTGGATCCCAACATTGATCGTATTTTTGACCTGGCCGATGCCACCAAGGTTCGACGCCATGGCGATCGCATCGTGGACATCGGCAAGGAGATCGCGGACTATGACGCACTGGATACAGGAATGTTCCTGTGCAGCCCGGTGCTGTTCGACAAGCTCGAATCGGCGACGCGAGATGGGAATTGCTCGCTCTCTGACGGCATGCGCCAACTGGCGCGAGAACGCAACCTGCGAGCGTTGGAAATCGGCGAGGCCAACTGGCAAGACGTCGACACACCCGAAGCACTAGCCCACGCGGAAGGTGTATTTGATGGGTACTTCCATCACGAACAGATGGTCGAGGGTGTTGCGCGTGTCTAGGACAATATCGAAAATGCGACTGCCCCTCCGGTTGCTAGCAGGGCTATTTGGCGTGTTGCTGTTCGCCTACCTGGTCCACCGGGCCGGGCCAGCCAAACTCGTCGAAAGCATGACCACCCTGGGATGGGGAGTGGGGTTGGTGATCGCGTGGGGAGCAGTGGGTCATGTTGTGAAGACCTGGGCCTGGCGGCTCACACTACTCGACGACAAGCGTGGAGTTTCCTTCGCGCGCATGCTCGGGCTGCGGCTCGCCTCGGAAGCGGTGGGTCAGATGGGCGGACTCGCTCAGTTGTTTGGCGAAGGCTTGCGTGTGTCGATGCTGGGTCCGGCGATGCCGCTCACCAGCGGGATCGCATCGGTAACGATCGACCGCGCGTTTTTCGTCCTGAGCGCAGCAGTCGTCAGCATCGTCGGTTTGTTGGCCGTACTGATTGTTTTGCCGCTGCCCCACACGCTGGCGGTTTACGCGGGCCTGTTTGCGTCCATTCTCCTGGGAGTCGTTCTTGTCACTGCAGTGGCCGTTAAGAAACGTTGGCTAGTGCTTTCGGGGACAGCGCGGATCGTAGGCCGGATCCGGTATTTCAAGGATTGGGTCGAAGGCAAGCGCTCGGTCATTTACTCGGTTGAGAACAACTTGCTCGACTTTTACCACCGCACACCCGGCTCGTTTTGGGCCAGCTTCGCGCTTAACCTGGCATGCCACGCCGCGGCGGTGTTCGAGGTGTATCTGATCCTCTGGCTTTTGGGCGCCAAGGTCAGCCTGTTCGGGGGGCTCGCAATTGAGGCCTTGACCAAGCTTGTAAACATCGCAGGCATATTCAATCCGGGAAACATCGGAACCTACGAGGGCGGGAACATTCTGATCGCGAAGATGTTCGGCCTGACGGCAGCCACCGGATTGACTCTGGCATTCATTCGACGTCTGCGCGCTCTATTCTGGGCCGCTGTGGGCGGCCTCTGCCTCTTCATGTTGACCAAGACGCAAAAGCAAAACACTCTCGTCGGAAGTGGTGAGGACATCATGCAAACTGGAGCTGAACCAATTTCGCCAAAGGAATCTCACGCAGAGAGGGAGACGGCCCACTCTCATATCGCTGTTATTCTCGCGACTAACCTGGGTGCTGCGGGTTTCGGCTCACGAATGCCCCAGGTTGGCGCTCTCCCGGTCTTACTGCGAGGCATTCTGGGAGCGTATAAAGCTGGCGCCCGACGGGTCGTGGTTGTAGTCGACCGCGCGAAAGGCCCGTGGATACAGCACGACCTGCTGCGGACTGGCCGCCTCCCGCGCAGCGTCGAATGGTGTGACTTCACCACCGGTGAAGAATCTCTTCCATCCCTGTTCGGCCAGCTTGCTTCCGAAGCCCAAGGACATCTGGTGCTCATCGCCGGGGACCGGGTCTATCATCCATCTCTGCATCGGCGTGTGGGCGAGTGGGATGGACAAGACAATGCTTTGGCCCTCGTGACTGGAAGCAAACTTGTCGGCATCTGTTCGCTTTCTCGCAGAACGGCGATCGCCCTTTCGCGCCGTTGCCCGGCGACCGCCAGCTCCATTGAAGAAGTGCTTGCCTGGCTCGCCTTGAGTCGTTCCGTGGAGAGCGAAACGGTGCCGGAAGACAAGTGGCAACGTATTCTCAACGCGCAACAACGCCTTTCGGCGGAGCAGAAGTTGAACGGCTGGCTGGTTAAGCCCACCGACGGAATTTTTGCGAGGACGAACCGCCGGATTTCAATACCAATCAGCCGGCGGATCATTCCGTATCCGATCACGCCGAACATGGTGAGCCTGTTCACGCTGGCAGTGAGCTTGGCCGCTGGCATCTTCCTCGCGCTCGGTGGCTACTGGAATATGTTAACGGGCGCGGTGCTGGGATGGTTGTCGAGCGTTCTCGATGGATGCGACGGTGAGGTCGCTCGTTTGAAGCTTCAGGAGTCGGCGTTCGGATGCTGGCTAGAGACGATGTGCGACAATCTTTATTACGTGTTCATCTTTGCGGGCTTGACGATCGGGCTCATGAGAAGCACGGGCAACCGAAGCTATCTGCTATGGGGTGGTTTCCTGCTTTTCGGCGCGCTTGCCAGTTTCCTCACGACAGGACTGCAGCGTCAACAGTTGGCCAGCGAACGTCCAGAACAATATTTGGCGGTTTGGCACAAAAAGGCCGAGAGCCGCAGTTCGAACCCTTTCCTGTATTTCGGGCGACATACTGAGTTCATCATCCGGCGCTGCTTTCTGCCCTATATTTTCCTGTTCTTTGCTCTTTTCCACATCATGAACTGGCTTTTGATCGGGGCGACGGTAGGTGCGAATGTAGTCTGGATGATTGCCCTTTATTCCTGCCTCACCTTTGCTCGGGCCCAAGCATCGACCTTGCCCAGTCAGTCGGTCGCCTAGACAGCCGGAATGTTGAGTGTGTTTCCTCCGTTCACTTTGGCGGCTAGAGTGTAAATGTGGCAATGCAGGAAATCGTTACCGGCAACTTCGCGCCTTTTCGCTGGGCAATCTGGCCGCCGAGTTCGCTGCGCCTTGTCGATTGGAATATCGACCGAGGACAGCGGTTGCCGGGGGTCATCGATTTTCTCGCAGCTGCAAATGCGGATATCCTCATCCTGCAGGAAGTGGATCTCAATGCGCGGCGCACGCAGCGCCTGAACATCGCTGAAGAGATCGCCCGGAAATTGCAAATGAACTATGTGTTCGGGCGTGAGTTTCAGGAACTTGTTCAAGGATCCGAAGCGTCTCCCGCATACCATGGACAGGCTACTCTTTCGCGGTGGCCCATTTTGAATCCACGTTTGATCCGCTTTTCACGACAGTCTCACTTTTGGCAGCCGCGCTGGTTCTTGCCGCGGATTGAGCCCTTCCAGGAAAGGCTTGGAGGAAGAATCGCGTTGGTATCCGAGATCAATGTTGCAGGCAGCAAGTTTCTTACCTACAACCTCCATCTGGAAAGCCGGGGAAATGATGAATTGCGTCTCTCACAAATCGAGGAGGTCTTGTCGGATACCGCACGTCAGGATCCCGAGCCTCCCGTTATTGTTGCGGGTGACTTCAATCTGGATGCTTCCAAAGGTGCGGCGCATCTGGCGTTTGCCAGAGCTGGATTTCGGGATGCAGTGGCGTCCGCGCGCACACCTACCACTCCCTCGCACCGCCTGTTTGAACCGGGACGCCGGATTGATTGGGCATTTATTCGCGGACCGGTACGAACCGGGTCTGGCCGGGTTCACAGCAATGTGAATGCATCGGATCACTACCCAATATCTGTCAACCTCACTGCATCGCACGGCTAATTCGCACCGGGCTCCACGGTGGAGACACCGCGGTTCCAAGCTGTATGACAACTCACCCGATTTCCACGGGAGACTGGCCAATTCAGTATCGGAATGACGATCAAACCCGCCTACAGCTTGCCTTTGTCAGAGCCTGGTTCACTTTCGACTATGCGGGTGGCGATCACGAACAGGCAGCTCACCGAAAGGCCACACATCAGCACGCCAGTAATGCCCTCCACTGGGCCCAGGAGGCGCCAAATGCGTGGGAGGACAACATCACCATAGCCGACCGTCGAGTAGGAGGCGGACGAGAAATAGAAGCAAGCCTCCCATGAGGGAAGACAAAGCCAGCGATAGACCCCTGCCCAGAGAAGAATTTGCAGAATGTGCAAGACAATTATCAAGGTTGTGAATCGAACCATAAGCACGGCCGAGCGCACAGGGCCTAGCCCCTTGATCCCGGTTGCGAGGCGAGCCCGTGCCCAGTGGATGAGGACAGACATGCCAGCGCACTGGAGTAAGAGCGTCGCCGTGACGAGAAAGAATGCAGCGCTGGCTTGGCGAGCAAAGTCCATCGATTCCCAACGAACTATTGCCATGAGGAGCACTCTCATTTCCAAAAAGATTGCGGATTAGGAAGCCATTGCCCTTACAGAGCCGCGCTCGCGGCCTTCCCAGCCGGACTTGAGGCTCCGTCAATCGCGATCCCGTGCTGCTGGAGCTTTTTCAGGATCAGCAATCGCAGGTCGCTCTTGAGCCGGTGGTTGTCATGCGCCTGGATAATGGTCCAAAAACGCAACGAAAAGTTAAGCGAATTCTGCCCGATGTCGTTCAACAGAGCCTCCGGCGGAGGGTCGGTGAGAACACCGGGATGTTCGCGGGCCACTTCCAGCATTAGTGCAGCGACCTGCTCGGCGTCGCTCTGGTGGGCGAGCACAACGCCGATCGCGAGGCGCACGCGATCATCATTTACTGTCCAGTTTGTCACTTGATGGGTTGTAAAGTCCGAATTGGGAACAATGATCACTTCGTTGTCATAGGTTCGTACCCAGGTGCTGCGAACTCCCACCCGCCCGACCACCCCGGCGGTTCCTCCTACGTCGATGCGATCCCCGATGCGGAACGGCTGCTCGACCAGCAATACCAATCCTGCCACCCAGTTAGCCACGATTGATTGCAGGCCAAAGCCCACACCGATGCCGAGCGTCCCTCCCAGGATCGCGAACGAGTTCAGGTTTACTCCGGCTGCCTGCAACCCGATCATGAGGCCAACGACATAGATCATGAGCGACACGAAACGCGCCAGAATGTAACTGTGTTGTGGGTCGAACGCGGTAGTTTTGGAAACCCGCTGGTAGAGGAGTTTGCGGACCCAGTTGGACAATACGGTGAGAAGCCCCAAAAAGAGTAGAGCCTTGAGGAGGGAGATCGGGGTCACGCCCTGCTTACCTATCGAGAAGACCGGGATCGTCAACCGCCGCCCCAAGCTTGCCCCCACCAGGTGAATCAGGTTCGGTCCGGATGGAACCCACCACCAAACAAAGCCTGTCAGCACGGCTATCAGCAGGACAGCACCCAAGAGTATCTTGGCCGCTAAAGAGGGGCGAGCTAAAGAGTGGCGCATATCGGACTGCTCAGGCATCGATTGCTCCGCAGTTCGCCACCGTCATGCGGTAACTGTTTGGGCCCCTACGGGCGATTGTGCTGGCCTTCGCCATATTCAGGATGCTTCCTTCAATGTGTGGGCCTCGAGGGAGGAGTGGTTCCGGCCGGGCCGGTTGGTCCGGACCCGCGCGGGAGGGAGTGAGAAAAGTCACGCCGGAACCGGAGAGCCTCCACGGCGACTTCCCAGAAAATTGGGCGACTGCTCTGCTTGCAAGTCGCGCTTTACGATCCTATGCGCCCACCCAGCTTTCGTATCCTCCTTGTTGTTGGAAGCCAGCAATCGGAACAGGTACAACACACCGCACAGATTCCGGCCGGCAATACTCTTTCTCTTTGCGTTTCAACGCGGCGTTACGGATCGCGGCTTTAGTTCGCGGTCTGCCAGTAGCCTTTTGAAATCGTTGCACTAGTTTGGCCCGGCCACGAGCGAGTTGCGCTTTTAAAGTCCCTTCGGGGATGCCCAGCGTCTGTGCCGCCTCTCTTATAGAAAGTCCGTCTCGTTGGCGAAGCCGTAGAGCCGCCCGCTGCGCATCTGGAAGGCCGCAGGTTAACCGGGCGGCAAGGTCACGTAACTCGCTGTCTACCACAATCTGTTCCGGCGTGGGTCTCGGGTCAGCAAGCACTTCCGAAATAGCCCATTGACCTTCCTCGGGTGCATGGTCAAGCGACACGAAGTGGCCTCGAGGACGCCGACGCAGCTGCATGCGCACCGCGTTGATCACGATCGCCATGACCCAGGTCGACAGCCGCGCCCGGCCGTCGAACGCAGCGATATGCTTGAACGCCGACAGCATCGCATCCTGCACGGCATCTTCAGCATCTTCGGGATTGCGCAGCCATCGCATCGCTACCCGCCGAAACTGGTGAAGGCCTTGTTGCACAAGCTTCTCGAATTCCATCCGAGGGTCTGGGATCGCTTGTCTGGCGGCTCCCGGTTCGCCAGCGGCGGAACTCGACGCAGCGCCAGCGGACCCGAGTGTAAATGCCGGTGTAGCCATAATTCTTAAGTCTCCGTAACTTCCCGAGTGATGTGCCCTGGTTCGAATCTCATTGCCCACTGTGCATACAGCATTTTGCGTACCAACGGCAAATCAATCCGTTCGTTCCCTATGCCAGTTGGGAGACGGCGCGGCCGCAAAAAATGGCCTTGTACGGGACGGAAGTGCAATCGTGCAAGGGGTGCCAGTTTCGATTTGACACTTTATTGTCAGCTGTCAAACCTTGTGGCTCCGGAGTTTTCTGGATTCATCCCTCGGGGAAGATAGGCAGCCGGGACAAAGGGGAGGGCACGACGCCCGGCTGCCCAGGCGCGCCTAGAACCGGTACACAAAGCCAGCGGAGGGCTGAGCCGTGTGCGTCCAAGTGTCAGTCTTCAAGCTCTGAAGGCCGAAGTCCGGATCCTTGTACAAGAAACCCCGGTATTCCGCGCGCAACGAAAAGTGGCGTGTCAAAACGTAGTCAGCGCCAGCGCCGTACAGAAATGCGCCTTTTGCTTGCGTGTCCGCGCCGGGCACAAATCCGCCGCTGTTGCCGGTGGGGTGGAAGATCAGGCCTCCACCGCCGGCCAGCGCGTAAGGACTGAACTTACTGACGTGGAGTGGCAGCTTCACCACAATATCCGCAGTGACGCCGTGGACATCAGGCTGGATTCTGTTTTCTCCCAAACCTGAAAAATATCTTTGCGTGTTTCGGTCGAAACCGTAGTTCGCTTCCGCCGACAACCAACGATTGATGTGATAGCGGTATCCCACTTCCAGACCGCCCGTGTTCGCCGTCGTTCGTGAGATTCCGTTGCCGGTGCTGTCTTTGGTGAAGAAGCCCGTTCCCTGCACGCTCACTTCATTCCTGACCTCCTGTGTGAATCCAGCAATCGTAAATAGCAATAACGATGCGACAGTTACAAACAGACCGCGTTTCATAGTTCTTCTTTCCCCATTCTCCAAGGTTCGAGCTTCGGTTGAAGCTCTTGCTCGTGAGCAATCGCCAACACTAACGGCGCAATTCCGCGCCGTAGGCTGTCAGTTTGCTTTGAGCACGAAATAGAAGAGCATTCAGCATTCCAAACAGAGGCTAATAGAAGGGCGACATTCTTCCGCCCACCATCGCCTTAGCCACTCCCGGTGATGCTGACAAACAGGATTCAATTGTCACGCGCCAATGCAATTGACAGTGACAAACCTCGCGGTTAAACCGGGCAAGGCTTGCTTTCACAGGAAATAAAGCTTCTAAACGGTTCTAGCAGCCGCACTTGAGATCCAGAGAGAGCTGAGACTTTGAGTGGAACCTTGGATGCCATACACAAGTTAGGCTCGCGTCAACGAGCTTGGTATCAATTCGCATCTGGTTAGTGAATCGCCGATCAATGGCCAAAGGGGAATGAATGCAGAAGAAACACTTGTTCTTGGTCGCAGCGCTCGCTGTGGTATTGCTGTCGACTCGTAATCTGGCTTTTTCCCAGGATTCTGCTTCGCAGCCGGGCAAGCGAAGCGCGCTCGGTGGGAAGCCTGGCAACGGTGGAGGCGTTCAAGACTCCACCGATGAAGACATGAAACTGCTCAGGAAGGACCTGAGATCGGAAAAGAAGCAGATTGTCGCGGCCAACATGAATCTGACAGATGTCGAGGCGGAAAAATTCTGGCCAGTCTACGACCAGTACACAGCCGATCTGGCCAAAATCAACGACACAAAAGCTGCGCTGATCAAGGAGTACTGGCAGACCTTCGACACGATGAACGGAGAACAGGCAGAGAGCTACATTCGAAAGCGCGCGGCTGTCGAGGAGTCGATCATGCAGCTAAGACTCAAGTACATTCCCGTCTTCCGCAAGGAGATCTCGGGCCGGCAAACAGCACTGTTTTTTCAGATCGATTGGAGACTCGGTCTAATCATCGACCTGCAGTTGGCGCAAATGCCTCTGATTGATCCTTAACCTATTGATCCTTAACCCGTAGTGACGAACTCGGGATGGCAACCTGAAAGCAGAAGGGAAAGTCCATTGACGAGCAGCATGGTCACGGCCACCGATCTTGAGGTCATCATCATTGAGGATGCGGGTGAAGAAGGCGCGCTCGTGCGCTTGCGGGGACGTCTTAGCATCGATACCTCGCCGGCCTTTCGCGATCGGCTTCTAGCCCTGCTGCGACGGCAATCACCGGCAGCCGTCATCGTCGACTTGACCGAGGTTTCCTACATGGATGCCTCAGGTATTGCGACTCTCGTCGAAGGTCTCAAGACGGCACGCAATCGGCAGACGACATTGCGCTTGAAGGGACTGCAAGGCCGTGTGCGACATTTATTCGAGGTCACGGGCTTGTTGAATCTGTTTGAAACCAATGGCGGCAAGAGTGCTTCCTCAGCGGTGAAGGTGTCTTGATGGCAACCGTTCTCGAAAATGTCGGCACGAAGACGATTGATCACCTCGACTACGTCGGAAGTCTGAACATTCAGTTGTGGGCCACGCTGCGGGCAATGAGGACTGCGTTGCCCTTCGTGGGGAACCGTTACCGCTGGCAGGCCTCGGTGCGGCAGATGCTGCAGATCGGAGTTGACGCGCTTCCGATGGTGTCCCTGATGGCGATTTGCAGCGGCTTCATTCTCGCCATGCAGGGGGCCTCCGAACTAAAACGCTTTGGAGCCTTGCATTATGTCATCGAGCTGGTTGCGGTCGGCTTCACGCGCGAACTCGGTCCGCTGCTCACGGCCATCGCCGTCAGCGGCAGGTCGGGTTCGTCATTTGCGGCTGAGATCGGAACCATGAAGGTGACCGAGGAACTCGATTCCCTTCGCGTCATGGCGCTTGAACCGGTGGAGTTTGTCCTGGCGCCAAAGTTTTTGGCGGCGCTGGTCAGCGTTCCTTGTCTCAGTGTCGTCTCGAATTTTTGCGGCATTCTGGCGGGCGGGTTGTTCATGTTCTTCAGCACCCGGCTCGAGCCCCTGCTTTATTTCCGCTATGTGCTGGAATCTATCCAGTTGCGCGACGTAGTCATGGGACTCATCAAGAGTGTGGCCTTTGCGACCATCATCGCTCAGGTGGGCTGTCTGGAGGGTTTCCGTGTTCGCGGAGGGCCCGATTCCGTAGGCCGCTCCACTACCAGTGGGGTGGTGAAGTCAACTTTTCTCGTCATCGTCGCCGATGCCATCTTCACTGCCATCTTCTACTTCACGGTGAAACCCTGATGCCGATAATTTCGATTCGTGACCTGGTGGTCGAATACGACGGGCGCCGGATATTGGACGGCCTGAATCTCGACATCGAACATGGCGAGACGATGGTCTTATTGGGCGGCAGCGGTTCGGGCAAAAGCACACTGTTGCGTCAGATCCTCGCCCTGGAGCAGCCCAAGTCCGGCAGCGTGTCGGTGAAAGGGATTGACATTACCCGCTGCTCAAAGTCCGAACTGAAAAGGGTGCGGCGGTCCATTGGTGTGGCTTTTCAAAGCGCGGCTCTGTTCAATTCGTTATCGGTCGAGGACAATATCGCACTGACCCTGCGAGAACATACCAAGCTCGCGCCCTCCATCATCGAGCTCATGGTGTGGATGAAGCTGGCCGTGGTCGGCCTTGCCGACTTTGGCAAATTACAACCTCAGGAACTATCAGGCGGCATGAAGAAACGCGCTGCCGTCGCGAGGGCTCTCGCCCTTGGTCCCGAGATTCTCGTGCTCGACGAACCTTCTGCGGGGCTTGATCCCATTGTGGCAGCGGAACTGGACGAACTCATTGTCCTGCTGAAAGAGGCGTTCCAGATGACGGTCATCGTCGTCACCCATGAACTGCCCAGCGCATTCCGAATCGCCGACCGCATTGCAATGCTCTACAAGGGCAGGTTTAGTTCGGTGGGAACCAAGGATGAAATCAGGGCGAGCCAGAATCCTCGCGTTCGGCAATTCCTCGATCGTATCCCCGGGGACATGGCGACGCCCGCGGTAGCTGCTTACTTCGAGAAATACCTGAAGACTCAGGAGGCATACGCGTGACAACGGAAGCAAAAGTCGGGGCCTTCGTCCTGGGATGTTTCTCCATCCTGGCGTTCACAGTGATTTATCTAATGCACGCAGAGTTCAGCGGAAATACGGTTCCCTATCGAACCTATCTGCGTTATGCGGGCGGGCTCGAGCCGGGAGCTTCCGTCCTCTTCGGCGGCATCGACGCGGGCAAAGTCACGGCTGTGCGCCCCTGGTCGACGGATCCTACCAGGATCGAAATTCTGCTTGCAGTAAAACAAGGTACTCCATTGAACGAAAAGTCGGTAGCCAAGCTGGGGCTGGTGAGCATCATGAACAGCGCCGCCTTGTCGATCACCACCGGCAGCAATGAGGCGAAGCGGCTGGCACCCGGGTCCGCAATCCCATCGCAGGAAGCCGCCAGCCTGGATGAGATCGCGGGCAAGATGGCCGCCGTCGCCGACAACGCAAACGCGCTTATCACGCAAGCACAGGGAGAGCTTGAAGGCATCACCGGCGACGCACGAAGTCTTCTTGCCAATCTGAATACCGTGACCGGCCCACCGACGCAACAGAAGGTCCAAGCCGTGCTCGATCGCGTCAACGGTGTCCTGGCGACGGAAGGTCCCAAGATCGATCGTATTTCCGATCAACTGGTCGCGCTGAGCCAGCACGCTGACGAAGCCGTCCAGAATGTGAACGGCACCGTTACCGATGTGCGGGAGCCGGTTCGCAAGGATTTGGCCGAACTCCAAAATACTTTGCAGCAAGCCAAGCAGTTACTGTCGGACATGCAGGTCATGGTGCGCGCGAACGACTACAAGATCGACGACACCGTGGAAAACCTGCGGCTGGCAACGGACAACCTTGACCAACTGACCGACTCACTGAAGCAGCGTCCGTGGAGCTTGATTCGGATCAAGCAGCCGAAAGAGCGGCAGGTCCCGCAATAAAAGTGAAGGTGGATATGAAAAAGCATCTGACGACAGTTGGTTTCGCGCTGGCAGCCCTAATCATCGTAGCCAGCACCCTGGCTGGCTGTGGAGGAGCGGTGAAGTACCCGAACTACTACACTCTCCACCTGCCGCCACCACCGGATCCGCCGGTGCCGGACCATGTCCATGCAAACCTGGCTATCCGCGAGTTTCGCTCGCCCACGTACTTGCGGCAAGGGGCCATCGTGTACAAGACCTCTCCGGAACAGATCGGCTTTTACAATTACCACCGCTGGGCGGTGGATCCGCGTGAATTCCTGACCAACGCCGTGGCCGATCGCCTGCGCGCGAGCGGGAACTTCGCGCAAGTCAGAATCTTCGATGGACGCCCTGACGTCGATTACGTTCTTAGCGGGCGCCTGGAAGAGCTTGAGGAAATCGACTATCAAGGCGGCGTCAGAGTCCAGGTTGCAATCTCCGCTCAGATGGCGAACCTAGCTACAGGCGCGACAGTGTGGACCAACTCGGTTTCCGAGGTTGGAATGGTCGGTCAGCGTGACGTGCCCGCCATCGTCTCGGAGATGAACGCGGCGATGGGGCGGGCGATTGAAAAACTGCTTACTCCAACTCCGGCCCCCTTCCCGGTCCAGACAAACTAGGCATCGGCAGTCTGTCACAGGTCCACGCTTGGACAATCGACTGGGCAGGTCTCATATAAGCAGATCCGAGTCTTCGAGTGTGTATTCGCCTGTATTCAATCAAGGCGGTACCCGCACGCTCAATTTCCTCGTCAAGTGTTTGTCACTTGCTGTGGCTTGATCTGACTCCGTCACACGCGGTTTCCATTTTCAGAGGTTTGCAAGTGGCATCAGGGTTGCACTTCACAAGGCGCTTTCGCCACCTTCGAGTAGCAGAGCCGACCACTGCGCGACGAAATGAAAATCCGTTCCGACTCCACCGCGGCGACACAAGGAGCTTAAGAAATGACCCCTGTCTTAGAAGTAGAAGCGCCATCATCAACATCAACCTCCCTCAGTGCTTATGGGAAAGCGCGATCCACCATCAGCGGAACCCCGCTCAACCCCGATGAGCTGCGGCAGATAGACGCTTATTGGCGTGCCAGCCTCTACGTGTGCCTGGGGATGCTGTACCTCCAGGAGAATCCCTTGCTCCGTGAGCCCCTCAAAATCGAGCACGTCAAGCCACGCATGCTGGGTCACTGGGGCTCGGATGCCGGCCAAGCCTTCACTTACATCCATTTCAACCGGCTGATTAAGAAGTACGACCTGAATGCGTTCTACGTTAGCGGACCCGGGCACGGGGCGCCCTCGGTTCTGTCCCAAGGCTACCTCGAGGGGACATATTCCGAGGTCTACCCGGACAAGAGTGAAGACCTGCGCGGACTGCAACGCTTTTTCCGGCAGTTCTCATTCCCAGGAGGGATCGGCAGTCACGCCACCCCCGAGACCCCCGGCAGCATCAACGAGGGCGGCGAACTGGGCTACTGTATCTCGCACGCCTACGGGTCGGTCTACGACCACCCCGACCTGATCGCCCTGACCGTGGTGGGTGACGGCGAGGCCGAGACCGGCCCGCTGGCCACGAGCTGGCACAGCAACAAATTCCTCAACCCGATCCGTGACGGGGCGGTGCTACCGGTGCTGCACCTCAACGGCTACAAGATCAATAACCCCACACTGCTGGCCCGCATCAGCCGCGAGGAGCTGGAAGCGCTGTTCGTCGGCTACGGGTACACCCCGCATTTTGTGGAGGGCAGTGACCCCGAAAGCATGCACCAGGCGATGGCCGCGACCCTCGAACACTGCGTCCTCGAGATCCGCAAGTTCCAAGACGAGGCGCGGCGCACCGGCAAGGCGTCGCGGCCGCGCTGGCCCATGGTCATTCTGCGAACCCCCAAGGGCTGGACAGCCCCGCGGAAGGTGGACGGACAATACTTGGAAGGCTTCTGGCGCGCGCACCAGATCCCGCTGCCTGACGTCCACTCCAACCCTGCTCACCTGCAACTGCTGGAAAAATGGCTGCGCAGCTATGAGCCGGAGAAGCTCTTTGATCAGGCGGGCCGGCTCATCCCCGAACTGCGAGCGCTGCCGCCTGAGGGGACTCGACGGATGAGCGCTAACCCCGTCGCCAACGGCGGGCTGCTTCGCAAGCCTCTCGACATGCCGGACTTCCGCGCCCTCGGCATCGAGGTCAAGAAGCCAGGAACAATCCAGGTCGGTAACGCCGGCTTCCTCGGCGCCTTGATGCGGGAGATCATGAAGCTGAATAAGAACAACTTTCGGCTCTTCGGGCCGGACGAGTCGCAGTCCAACAGGCTCGACGCCGTGTACGAGGTCACCGAGAAGGCCTGGCTCGCCGAGTATTTCCCAGAGGACGCCGATGGCGGCCACCTGGCCCCGGACGGGCGCGTCATGGAGATGCTCAGCGAGCATACCCTCGAAGGGTGGCTGGAGGGCTACATTCTGAGCGGCCGGCACGGCCTGATCAACAGCTACGAGTCGTTTGTCCACCTCCTCGACTCCATGTTCAACCAGCACGCAAAGTGGCTGGAGAAGTGTAACGATGTACCGTGGCGGGCGAAGGTCTCCTCGCTCAACATGCTGGTGAGTGGCCTGGTTTGGCGACAGGACCATAACGGGTTCACGCACCAGGACCCTGGCTTCCTCGACGTGGTCGCGAACAAGAGCCCGAACATAGTGCGCATCTACCTTCCACCCGACGCCAACTGCCTGCTCTCGGTTAGCGATCACTGTTTCCGCAGCGAAAACTATATCAACGTCATTGTTGCGGACAAGCAGCCGCAGGACATGCAGTACCTGGACATGGAGGCGGCGATCGCCCACTGTACCAAGGGGCTGGGTATCTGGAACTGGGCCAGCAACGACCAGGGGACAGAGCCTGACGTGGTAATGGCAAGCTGCGGCGACGTGCCGACGCTGGAGTGCTTGGCGGCCACAGACCTGCTGCGGCAGCACATCCCCGATGTGAAGATCCGCGTCGTGAACGTCGTGGATCTGTTTAAGTTGCTGCCCAGCACCGAACACCCGCACGGGCTGACGGACCGCGAATTCGAGGCCGTCTTCACGCCGGACAAGCCGGTGATCTTAACCTTCCACGGATACCCGGGGCTGATCCACCGACTCACTTACAGGCGGCCAAGCCAGCACAACCTCCACGTGCGCGGCTATAAGGAGCACGGCAACATCAACACGCCCCTGGAATTGGCCATCCGCAATGAGACCGACCGCTTCACCCTGGCCATCGATGCCATCGATCGGATCCCTCGGTTGCGCACCACCGCCGCCGCTGTTCGCCAGGAACTTGCCGACCAGCGAATCGCGTGCGAGCAGTACGCTTACGAGCACGGCATCGACCGGCCCGACATCACCGAATGGAGGTGGCCGCACCCGACCTCCTAGGTTGAGAACAGCGTGAGGGGGTGGCTGGCAACGGAGAATCGGCCACCCCTCAGGCAACCACCAAGTACAATGCACCGGCAGGGAGCGATGTGAATGAGTCTGCTTACGACGTCAATGACAAGATTGGGTCCATCATTAAGAAGAAATGCGGGAAGAAAAACCGGGAGCGTCGCCTATGTCTGACGCTGACCTTGCGTACCTCGCTTCGCCCGAGGTGTTAGCCCGTGCCCGAAAGATCAAGCTCTTTCTGATGGACGTAGACGGTACGCTGACCGATGGAGGCGTCTGCCTGATCTCGGCCACAATCGCCGACGCCTCAGGAGAACCGATCGTCTCCGAAATGAAAGTGTTCAACTCCCAGGACGGCCAGGGATTATCGCTTGCCCACACCATGGGAATTCAGACAGGTTTCATCACCGGCCGACATTCACCGGCCGTGGCTAAGCGTGCTCAAGAGCTGAAGGTCACTTTTGTTTATCTGGGACAGGCGAAGAAGATGGCGGCTTTCGAAGAGTGTGTGCAAAAGGCAGGCGTGACCGAAGACGAGGTTGCTTATATGGGCGATGACCTGCCGGACATTCCTCTGGCGCAGCGAGCCGGACTGGCAGTGTGCGTAGCCGGCGGGGCGCCTGAGTTAGCGGCTGTATGCCACTTCACCACTCGCCGGCTTGCAGGGCGGGGTACCGCGCGCGAAGTGGTGGAACTGATCCTGAAGGCGCAGGGACGTTGGGAGGAGGCGGTGCCCCAGGCGCTCGCGTAACAAAACTACCGATTAAGAATTTAGAACGAAACGGACGAAGTTCGGGGCCGCACCGCACCGTGCCAAGAAATCGACCTTCGTCCGCTGAACAGTTGCTGCGGGGCTACCTCATTACAGATTTTTGCGAAGGAGAATTAAGTGAGTGCTAGTCGAGCAGTTCTCTGGGACATGGATGGAACACTAATTGACTCAGAAGAGTTCCACTGGATTTCCTGGCGGGACACGCTGGCCAGTGAGGGCATCACCATTTCACGGGAGCAGTTTCTCGCGTCATTCGGTCAGCGCAATGACTCCATCATTCCCCAGTGGCTGGGTGCGGCTGCGACACCCGAGCGCATCGAGAGAATTTCCAAGGCCAAAGAGGAACTGTACCGTTATCTCGTTCGCCGGGACGGCATGTCTCCTGAGCCCGGAGTCGCAACTTGGTTGCACCGTCTACACAACGATGGATGGCTGCAGGCGATTGCCTCCGCCGCGCCGCGTGCCAACGTCGAGGTTGTCCTCGAAGCGCTGTCGACCGCTCACATCTTTCAAGCCATCGTCTCCGCTGAGGATGTGCGCCGGGGGAAACCGGATCCCGAAGTTTATTTAACGGCAGCAGCGCGGGTCGGTGCATCGCCCGACAGGTGCATTGTGGTGGAGGACGCCGTTGCGGGGATCCAGGGAGCGCGCAGCGCCGGCATGAAGAGCATCGGGGTTAGTCACAACGGCAAGCAACTGCCAGGGGACATTGTCGTGCAGTCACTCGATCTGCTGGACTCGAACGCATTCGACAGTCTTCTGCAGAGCTAGGGCAGCGCCGCTACTGGGTCGCTAACCTCCGGTCGCTCGACTGTTCCGGGCTAATGAACTTCTGCACCGACCGGATCGGCCTTCATCGCCGGTGTACAGTTCTCGCAAGCAATCTCGTGATTGAAATCGAAGTCGGTGTTCGAGGCGCCGGTGATCAGTCTTGCTCCGCGACTGGATGTTAGATCTTGGATCGCCCACTTGATGAAAACTACAAGGCGACTCTGGAATTCAACGATGTACATCAGGTGGATGAATACCCAGACCAGCCAGGCTGGCAGACCCCAAAGATGAATCCCGAAGACGTTGGCGATCGCGGCCGCGCGCCCAATGACTGCCAGATTTCCTTTGTCGAAGTATTCGAAGGCCTTCTGCGGCGGTTTACCCCGAATTTTCCTCACGATCGCCTTCGCGGCATAGGTCCCCTGTTGCATCGCAACCTGGGCCACGCCCCCCAAGGGTTTTCCCTCCCGATCCAACGACAGAGCCAGATCTCCGACAACGTAGATGTCCGGGAAATTGGCGATGGTAAGGTCCGAGCCCACTTTGATCCTTCCGCCCCGGTCGGTCTCAGCTCCCGTGCGTTTCGCGAGCGTTCTC
>Ga0075029_100000134_pt1 | contig 36111 bp, 39 predicted proteins | sample LitLauG_LLR_2013_FD_71391 | JGI IMG/M metagenome (GOLD analysis project Ga0075029, IMG submission 71391) | Freshwater sediment microbial communities from North America - Little Laurel Run_MetaG_LLR_2013 | ecosystem: Environmental > Aquatic > Freshwater > Creek > Sediment | place: USA... | reverse complement strand
GGCTCGAACGTGTCGCCGCGACGCACAACGATCTGGCCGTCACGGTCGGCAAGCCCGCCTTCTTTGACAGCACCGGCCGCCGGAACCTGCCCCGAATCAAGCCGCAAAGCCGGACGGCGGCTGTCCCGGTTCTCGTACACCGAGGGGGGAAGAAGTGAAACGGCTTTTTCGAGGGTGCCTGGCTCCAGGTTTCCGATCAGGGCTGGAGCCGCGCCATACTGCCCCGATTCCATGCCCATTCGCCCCAGCATCATCTCCGGGTGGCGAGCAAAGTACTCGTTAACCTGCAACGGACCATCTGCCGTCTCGATGGATCGCAGTTCCGTCCAACTCTCGCCGCGCGTCGGCGTTTCTGGCGAACGCTTTTGGAGAAACAGGATATCGGTGGTCACTTCGGTTCCCGCATTCGCTTTGAATGCGGTGTTCGGCAGGCGCACTGCGCCCAGCAAAATCGACCGGTCCGCCAGATGGCGCCGAACCGCGGAATCCTGTTTGTCCATGGTGTAACGGCTTGTGATCACCGCGATCACGCCGGCGGGCCGGACCACGTCCAGGCACTTTGCGAGGAAGTAGTCGTGTATCGCGTGGGTCAGGTGTGGACTTCCGCGGTAAGCCGGATCGTAGACCGGATAATTTCCGAACGGGATGTTTCCGAGGGCGGCATCAAAGAAATCTCTAGGAAGCGGAGTGTCTTCGAAGGCCTTTTGGTGAACGGTTGAATCCGGATAGAGTTTGGCGGCGATGCTCGCGGTGATTGAGTCTAGCTCAACACCTGTGCGTCTCGTGCCCAGATACAGGCCTTCCGGCATCAGGCCAAAGAAGTGACCGACACCCATTGAGGGTTCGAGAATCTGTGCGCCGGGCTGTAGTCCGAACCGCTCCATGGCTTGCCAGATCGCCTGAACGACCTCGGGAGACGTGTAATGCGCGTTTGGCATTGAGGCGCGCGCGGACGCGTATTCCTCCGCGGTCAGCAGGTCCTTCAACTCGTCGGCAACGCTTTGCCAGTCTCGTGGCGGCTCTGGAGCAAACGCGCTCGGCATCGCACCCCACCCGGTATACTTCACGAGCGTGGCCTTTTCCTCGGGCGTAGCCGGGCGGTTTTCAGCTTCGATGGTTTTCAGGGCGCGAATGGCGGCGAGATTGGCTTGGGCTTTTTGCTTCAGACCGCCCTCGCCGACACCGTAAGCGCTGGTTATCCGGAGATCGCGGGCAAGGGTTGGTGTGGGTCGAGGCTCGCTGGATCGAACGTTAGCTCCGGCTGATCTTGCTCGTCCGGGAGGAACGCCCACTCCCTCGTCGCGATCTCCCACGCTGGCTGGTAATCCATCTTCTGGACCACCGTCAACTCGTATAGCAGGTTCCCCGTCAACTCCTGGGCCGCGAAGACCGCCTGCTGAAGCTGATTCTCGCGCTCCAGGTTCCCGACCATCATCGGCCGGTGGCGTTTCCAATGTTCCAGGATCTGGTTTCCAAGTGGTGTGAGTGTAGCCAGTTCGATCATCGAAGGACTCCTCTACTGAATTATCGCTGAGTTCGGTGTCCGTCACGTCCGAGAACAGGCTGAGTTGATTGCTGAAAATGGATTGATTGCCAGTTCGTGATTTTGCGGCCATTGGGTTCAGGCTCAGGAGTTGACGGCTATGAAATACGGAAGGTGAAAGAGCCTTGCCCAGCCTCGCAGAGCGGTGGCCTGGTACCTCGGAATAGTCGTGCCATCCACCCAGAAGGTGTTGCTGATTCCGACGATGACGGTCGGATGCTGCAGCATGGACACGAGTATCGGAAAGGTGAGCATCTGTTCATAACAGATCAGCACTGCGGCGCGCTGGTGATCGATTGTGAGAACGCCAGGAGCGGTGAGACGGAGAGGGACGCTGGTTCTGTTGAAAGGCCGCCACATTCCGACTGGAACCGGCACGCGCTGGTAAAACCTGGCCGATTCCGCGCCCACAAGCAGCACCGAATTGTCGATGGGCTCGGGGCGTGGCTTGATCAAGTCCTTTGAAAACAGATTCCCGGGGACGGCACGAAGAGCGCCAAGGGCGGCGCCGAAGTCGTATGACCGCAAGTCGCTCAGGCTTTCCCGGTCGTCCCTTGGGAGCCGGGGCGTGGCCGGCAGGCCTGCGCCGATGACGAGTATTTGTCCGCGGGCTCGGCAGCGATCGAGCGATTGGCGCCAGAACGCTTCCGTTGCTTCGGACCACCGGGGCACAACAGACTCCGGGAAAATGAGAACTCGCGCTGAAGTATCGGTTGCTTTCTGCTGGATGAACTGAGCCGCGGGAAACTCCCGGAATGGTTGCGAAATATCGCCGAACTGGGTATTGACCGCAATCCATCCGCGAGGCGGCTCGGCATGGCCCCGAGGGAAGACACGACCTTCGATGCTGAACCCTATGCAGAAGCCGATGGCAAAACACAGGACACTGCAGCGTCGGCGTAAATTCAAAGCCTGTGTCGAAAGAGCGATTCCCGGCATGATGGCGACCGCCGCGAGGCCAGTCCAACCTGTTCCCGGAAAAATGTAACCCGCCGATGTGAGCGGCGAAGCTAGGCCGATGATCCCAAGCGGCGGGACAATGGTGGCCAGGAGCGCGAGCGGTGCACGCCACAAGCAGTGCGAACGATTGGATGTCCACGCAATTGTCCATGGGATTGAGAGCAGGGTAGCGGTGAAGATCCAAACCGTAAGAGGGATGAGTAGGGTTGTGGAGTGCCCGACGTAGCGATCTAAGGCGGGGAGCATCGGCCAGAGACCGGCAACGTAGTAGCCGATTGTGCTCTTGAACGCGGCCTTGCGGGTTGTGGGTGCGAGGCACGCTATTGGCATGCCTGACGCCGCGATCATGCCGAGGGCGTGGCCGGTCGATACTCCGAGGCCCAACGCAATAGCGGCGCATAGCGAAACGCCGTCTTTAAGTCGATTGTTCATAGCGTTAGGAGCGGCTTCAGCCGATCTCGGATGGCTGCAGTCGAAAGCGGGCCAAAATAGCGGCTATCAAAACTGCGCGGATGATAGGAGGAAGCCACCCACACCGTCTCTGGGTCGACGATATAACGCCCGAAGGGCCAAGGTTCCAGAGGCCGGTCTCTGGTGTCCTTCGAGAGGGGGGCTGTGTTGGGCAGCAGCACTCCATTCACGGAAACCCCGCGCGCGGACAGTTCCACGACATCACCGGCGGAAGCCACTACCGGCTTGAGGAGCGGCGCAGCACCATCTCGACACGTGCCGGGGTCGCGGTATCCGCGCATAATCGCGAGGGCCGCGAAAGGCTCCGCCGGACAGAACTCAACCAGATTTGCGCGACCGTCGGTCGTTGTTACGTACAACCCGATCGGCAAGGAGGGAGAAAAGTTGAATCTCAGACCGACGAAACCGCAAGCCAGGAAAATCCCGATGAGCATGGCCGCCGCGGTAGCTGCGGGTCTACGTGCTCGTGAAACCCTCGTTTCGCGGAGCCTATCGAACAGGCCAGTCATCGTCATGGCTCGGTGCCCCTTCAAGGTCTGGGATAGACTCGCCATTCTGGACCTCCGCTTTCGGCGTACCGGCGCCCATGGACGCCCCTCCGCGCGAGGGAGCGATCAAGTGGCAATGCCGCACGATAATTTCGTTGACCACCCGCTTGGAGCCGTCCTTTGGAGTAAACTCGCGCTGCTCAATGGTGCCCTCGACAAAGAGGTTCTCGCCCTTGTCAAAGGTGAGTGCAACTTTTGCGAGGTCCCCGTAGAACGACAGGCTGTGCCAGTTGGTGCGTTCCTGCCACTGCTGGCTGCCGTCCTGAAAGCGGTACGTCTGGCCCAATCGCACATTGGCGACGGGCGTACCCGAAGGCAAATACCTCACCTCGGGGCGTTTGGCGAGATGTCCTGCTACCTCGACACGATTCATTTGCATAAGAAATTAGGCTCCTTTCGTGAGACGGTATTCCTCAATGAAGCCGCGATCTATATCCGACTCCAGATCTGGATCGCGGGGCGAAACTTCGGCTCTGCTGATTCGGTTCTGCGTCTGGTCGATGGGGCGTTGCTGGATCGGCTGGCCATCTTCGAGCCCTACAAACTCGCTCGGCGGCTTGACGGCGGCTCGGGCAGTCAACACCGGGTCCAGGAAGTACAACATCTGCGTACCCAGGATGGGATAGTGCCCGCTCACAAAGATGAGCATCTGGCCGGGCCCGACGATCTTCTCGGAATCGCCGTCTCTCTGCTTTTGCGGCGGTTTCAGCCGCAGTACTTCATCAGGGGTCATCAGCGGACGCTCGATGTGATCGACGCTCGCATTGATATGGCCCATCACGGGGGAAAATCGCGACCCGGAGAAGTTGTAACTGGCCTTCTGAACAGTTTGAGTGCCAGTCATTTTACTCAGCAGTTCCGCGGTTTCGACCTGATTAGGCGCAAACGCGATCCGGACGTGGCAGTTGGAAACGATGCTCTCGTTGTGCCCATAAGCATCAACGATCTGCCGGATGTCCTGGGTGATGAGGTAGGCTTTCAGTCCGTATCCGGCCATATAGGAGAGCGCGTCCGCGAAAATCTCCATGCGGTTCAGTGACGGGAACTCGTCAATCAAGAGGAGCAGCTGGTGCTTGTTTCGCTTCTGCTCGGCCCCTTCGAAAACCATCTTTTCTGTCAGGCGATTGACCACCATCGTGAACATGAGCCGGATCAGCGGCCGCAAACGGATCTTGTCTGACGGCGGAACGACGAGATACAGCGAGATAGGCCGATGGTAGCTGACCAAATCCGCAATCGTGAAATCGCTCGCTGACGTGTTTTTGGCGACCAGTGGATCGCTGTAAAGAGTCAGAGCAGTCTTCGCCGTGCTGAGGACGCCGCCAAAATCACGGTCCTCCTTGTCGAGCATTTCCTGTGCCTTCTCGCGTACGACCGGGTGTGTGGCAGTTCTGTCGCCGCCAGGCATTCGCCACTCGTGCTGGTATCCGGGGTCATGGACGAAGTTGAGGAGATCACCCAGCGTGTCCCGGAAACTCGACCCCGGCGTAGTGAAGACATGAGCCAAGTCCGCGAGCGATGCAACGCGCCCCTGGAGCGCAGCCTCGTAGCAGACATGCAGAATCATGCCGGTTGTGATGGAAGCCGCCGCGTCTTGCCAATAGCGTTCCTGCGGACTGTCCTCGCCGGTACGCACAATCATGTTGGCGATGTTTTGTGCGTCGGAAACATCGCGCGGCGTGAAGAGACGAACCTCGGACAGTGGATTGAATCGAGAGCTTGCATTCTCTTCCACCGGTGAGAACTTAAAGCAGACGTGACCCTGCTGGACGCGGAATCCTGCTGTCTTCGCCCAGTTCTCACCTTTGATGTCGTAGATGACGGCAGATTCAGACCACGCCAGGAGGGTCGGGATCACGAGGCCTACGCCTTTACCAGAACGCGTAGGCGCGAACGCGAGGATATGCTCGGGGCCGTTGTGGCGGAGATAGTGCAGACGGCTGGAATTCTCCGCGCACCATGCGCCGACGTAGACGCCACGCTCTGCGTCCATCAAGCCTGTCGCGCGAATGTCGCCTTGCGTCGCCCACCGCGCGGACCCGTGGAGATCGTCGGCATTCTCCATGAGCTTCCGGGATCGGCGGGTCGCAGCGGCGAAGAAAATGCCAACACAGAGAAAGCTGCCGGCGAAGACGATCATTTCTCCTTCAAATAGGGGCTTTCGGACGCGCGGGTCCTGCGACGTGGAATTGTGCCATCCCCAAATGACCCAGTCGAACGGTTCGTAGATGCCACCGCCGGTCTTGGTGCGCAAAAGTGGACGGCCAAGCGCCGGCTGGTAGTCAAAACGTGAGGCGATGAACTGCGTCGCTACGAAGTTCACTACCACGAGCAACAGCAATCCAAAACAGGTAGGGCGCCAGTTGTAGCCGCCCAGGTAGCCGGGTTTTTGGGGTGTTCGGTATAGTTCGGGCTGTCGATTCATGATGGAAGTCCTTGTCAGCGAACCACGGTGTAGTCACGTTTTTGGAGACGGCAAATGGGGATGGCCGCAGTCGGTATCAGAAATCCCGCTGACGGCGGCATGGACCGGTGTGGATCATCGGCCAAGATCCTGGGCTTTGCCACGCCCACGTGCCTCCCGAACGATCCCTTTTTCGTTCGAATAGTTGATGGCAACGTTCTCGCCAGGCGCCGGTTGCCGGTCAAGCAATTGTTTTGGGTGCAGAATTGCCGTGTTCGCGGATTGACGCTGGAGAATGTACTGCTCGGTTTCACCGATGATTGGTCCCCGGTAGGCGCCGCTCTCGATGAGGGCTTCCAGGGTGCGGGCCGATTCGCCCAAGGCGTTTGTCGCAATGGCGCGCGCCGCATTCAATTCGTCTTCACCCGGGGTGACCTTCTGACGGCCATTGCTGTTCTGGGCTGCCGGAGTACTATGGCTGTCTATCGTGGTGCGCCATTCGGTGCCCGATTGCTTGTCTTCCACCTTCAGGGTGCCGCTGCCTGGCTCCCAGCGGGCTACGTCGTTGCTCGACTCGCGAACAGGAACATCGGCCTGCGTGGAATTCGGAGTGCGGTCGGCTTCGAGTCTCCCGTCTGCTTCCAGTTCATCCTCGCGGTCTCGCTCCAACTTCTGGGTCTGCTCCTCCAAAGTTGCGGGGCCTGAGCCAGGCAAACCCGGTGTAGGGCCAGCGGCGAGAGATTCATCGGCGATGGAACGGTCGCGTTCGAGCGTCAGCAGGTAATCCGTCGCTGCGGATGCATCGTGGGCGGCGCGGAAAATCTCGTTCTTGTCTTGCTGGAGGGTTTTGATCCACGACCCGACGTACGCCGCATGCTGTTGCGGGTCGTGGGGAATGCCGCGCTCGGCCGCGAGGAAGACGCTCGCCAGTTCCGCGCGGAGCTCCTCTTTGGCGTAGTTGGTATCGCCAAATTTGTACGACGCATTGAGGGTCGGTCGGTCCAGCCGGGAAGGGTGGCCGGTCCAGTGCGCAAGCTCGTGGAGGGCGGTCCCATAGTATCCGGCGGCGTCCTTGAATGCCTCTTTCGGCGGGAGATGGATGCTGTCGCTGGACCGATTGTAGAAGGCCCGGTCGGCTTGATCGTGATTGATCGTCGCTCCGGAATTGTCCAGAATCCTCTCGGCCGAGTTCACGACTTCAAAGGGAGTTGGCCGCTTTGGCTGATATTCCGGAACACCGTCGATTTGTTTGGCATTGAATACGGTGTACACCCGGTGGACGAGCCGTGTGTCACGCCTGTCTTGTTCGTCACGGCCCGCGCTGCCTCCGGTGTCGTCGCCGGGTGACGTTTCCTTTCGGACAGGCTTCACTTCCCAGAACTCGATCTGGGTGCCCTTTTCGCCCCGGCGCACCTGCCAACCCTGGTCGGACGCTTGTTTGTATGTAATCCACCGGGGGTCGTTGTAGCCCCGCTGAAGGCCGGTTGCCATCAAGTGCAGGGCATTGCCACCACGATAGGTCCGGTCCGTGGTGGGATTCTTCGGCATGCCGACGGCTGGGTCGCCGGGATTCCATGGCTTCTGCCATGGCGCCACACCGTTTTCGAGCATGTTGATGATTCGGTCCGTGACTTCCTGGCGGAAATCACGGGGTGCGGGCGTGACAGGTTGGGCGGATCTGGGTTCGGCTGTGGTGGTTGCCATACAGTCAGTCCCCCTCGCCGAGATTCGGCGCAGCAAATCCGCGCTCTGGCCCTTCCTCCTCGAAGCCGGAACCGACGAGCGGCTCGCCGCCGACGCCTTCCAGCAACAGATGAATATCTTGGTCAAAATCTTTTGGATTGTGCATTTTGCCTCCTTCGGGTCTAGCTGTGGGCAGAGAGTCTCAAAACGAGCCCTCTATGTACTGAGGGATTGTAGGAGGTGGTTCGGGACGGCAACTGAGAAAATCGTCGACCGGCTGTGTGGGCAGGGCGGGAATCGATGACCATTCGCCGGGACTGATTCAGCCACTTGACTGGTCCCCGAAAACCTCAAACTGCTGATTCGATTCGGATAGCTCTGATGGGCGTGGTATCCATACCCTCCGCCACATAATCGAAGGAGACCTCTAGGCCGTGGGGCATGGTGAGGGAGACGATTTCGGCAGTCATGGCTTCAGAGCATCCGGCCACCTCGGAGCTGGTGGCAAACTTCACCTCATAGGTTGTCTGCAACCATGTTCGGTTTGTCGGGTCGGAGAACTGATGGTGCGCCGGCACTTCTTCCGAGGTAGCCGGTGCAAAAAAACGTCCAGGCCCTAATCTACGTGCGCAGCGATGCTGTCTCCATCTCATTCTGCTATAGCCCGCTTGACCTCGCTCTCTTCATGCACATCCTTCACCCGCACGAGGCTTTTAAACCATGGCTCCAGTACACTATCCCGAGCAGCAAATTTTGCCGCCAGGGCTTTGACGACGGCAAAACCGCCGCGGTGGCTCTCGATATCCCTCCCCACAGGGTGATACTTCGCCGTTCTTTTGCGCTGTCTTCCGCCGTTTCGGCGACGAAGTATTGGGGCCGGCGATATTCGGCATTCCAATACGGGGGGCGAGCAGGGCTTTCATGCGGTTTTCGACGCCCGCCTGCATCCGGGCGCTGTGTTCACGGTTGCAGAACTTGCCGGGCCGGCTGTTCTACGACATGACGCATCTCGATTTTCGTAATATCGCCTTTGACTGAGACGGTTTCCCCTTTTCCGGTTCCGGTCGAAGTTGCGTGACTTCGAAAACGCGCGCCCTGTCCTTCTTCTGGATGCCCTCCAGAGTAATGATCGCGGATCTCAATTCGAGACTCGCACGTACAACCGCCGCCGGTGGCACGGAAGCGTGAAACAAGTTTAGCCAATTACGCTAGAGTAAATTCACACAGACTTGCTATCCTTGCGATAATGGCAGATTGGGGCCTTGGATATGGGCTTTGAGAAAAGACGTGAACACGAAGCCGTGGCATCTAAAGATTAATCGCAGGGTTGGGTTCCTTGCGGCCTTGGTGGTGGTTGGTGTGCTCGTGGTCTGCTCGTTTGATGGTGTGAGCCCGCTGTGGAATGTTACGAGAATCTTTTTGGACTTTTGCGTCATGCTCGGAATCCCTGTGTGGCTTTTCATCTCAGTATGCCGGCTGAAACGCAAACAGGCCGCCCTCTGGGTAGCCGTTTATGTGCTGCTCTTGCTTTGGCTCTGGCCCACGCTCCTCTGGGAGCTCGATAGTACCCTATCGGATGTGCGGTGGCATCGGTACCTTCTCAAGCACAATCTTGGCCCGGGCATGACCTATCGCTCGGGTGCGGCAGTGGAGTTGTACGCTGACGTGAATAAAGTTGGCTTGCGGGGTTCATGGCTTGGACATCGCATAGACATTAAACCGCAGTATGAGCCGCCAACGCTGGAGTACAGGCACGGAACTAGAATCCCCATCCCGTTGCAAGACCTTGAGCACCACACAGTCTGGCTGGAAGGGTTTCTCAAAGTACATCAGGACGGCAAGTCGCTTTGTATTGATTTTCAAGGCAACGCGGCACTCGAACGCGCCCCTGAGACTCAGCATGGTGGCTTTGACGACATTGACGGTTGTGGCACGGAGGACCTGATCCGTGTCCGGTCTGGTGGCCGTACTCGTTTCGTGCATCCGGATGGAACCAGAGCGCTCGCTGAGGAATTTGAACGAGCTGGCCCCTTCATTGTTGTGGCCGGTTCATCGTGGCTTCCTCAGTTGAGGCCTCAAACTGTACTGGCCGCAGTATGCCATAATGCGAGGTGTGGCCACATCAACACTCAAGGGAAATGGCTGTCGGACAAGGCATTCGAGGATGTGACCCAGTTTTCCATATCTTTTGAGGATAGGCGACCCATCGTTGCGGCAGTTAAAGAGGGCAACAAATGGGGCTTGATTGACATTCGCGGCAAGCTATTGCTTCCTTGCCTTTACAATTCTATCGTAGTGAGTGACTTTGGGTTCATGATCTACGCGAGGCGGGAAGCTGACTGGGTTTGGCTCGAATTCAAGGATGCCAAGTTTGTAGAGAATCCAGTAACTCAGGGGGTAACCGAGGGACTTCGATCGCTTCGCACCGGTGATGAGTTTCCGTTTCCCGGGCGGCAAAAAGATTGGTAGAGTTTATCTTTTGCTTGTTGACGTCTGCCACCAGGCTGGCCGTGCCCACCGGCCTGCAACCGCTCGTCATAGCCGTTGCCGCGCAGGCTCAAGTCCCCACTGCGTCGATCCACCCGACTCGACTCCCAGTTATGTCGCCGCACCGGAAATGATGGTTTCGATCATTTCTACTGCTCCGGCCGCTTATTTCGTGCCATCCAAGAAGTCGGGCTGTTCGGCGTCAACTTGTCGTGAAAGCCGGGAAACTCCCATCGTGAGATGTGGCAGGTCAAGCGGGTCAAGCGGTCCTGTTTCCAGGGCATCAGTTTGATCCAGCGCTACTGGATCAGTTTTTCCAAGCGCCAGACCCTATCTACCAAATGAACGGTCGCGCACCCTATCTCGGTCGGGCGCTACATCTGAAAATTCCAGTTTCATTGCGGCCCTGTGCAACGCTCTCTGGTAACGCCCAAGCCAGCCACCCCACCCATCCTCGGTCGGTAGAACTCCTCGTCGGATCAACTCTCCCGCATCCAGCTGAAGCTGGCGACTGGTGAGGAAGGTTTCCGAATCTCCGAAGTCTTCAACCTGAACGGCTGCTTCTCCATCGTCCAATACGCGCCTAAGCCGAGCAAAGGAGTTCGTCCGCAATTCTCCGCGCGCCCGAGCCTCTTCGATTTCCGGGCTGTAATGAATGAAGTGAACGCGCGCATCGATGCCTTCCAGCATCAGGTAACTTCGGCCAAACTGCTCGTCTTCACCATGCACAAGCACCCGCCCGGCGATTGAACTCGTCTTCGTCATATCGAGCACTTCAACCGGTAGCCGCTCGTCGGAAATCAGCACTCCATGGGCCGCCATCACTTTCTGCCGATCGCCAGCCTGCTGCATAGCGCGGAGGATCGTCTCGAAATCGGAACGTAAGCTCCAAGTTGCCGGTCCAGTGCGTTGTGCCAAGCCCATCTCTTCGAGAACTGCTAGACGCGCGACTACGTGTTGCTGGCGGGTCCGCGCCGTCTCGCCTTGGGCTCGTTCGTCCAGACTCGCTGTCACGGCGAGCGCTCTGAGCGGGTCCTCCGCAATTGGCTGCGCGGCATTGGCGATGTTCCGATCCAGGCTCGTAAAACGCTTCTCGCGGATCTCCCGCCGCTCCGCTTCGTCAGCATCCAAGGCGGTCCGGTGCCCGAGTTGGCGAGTGCATAGATCCTCGGCAATCAAGCGAATTCCCTGTTTCACGTAGTCCCGGTTCAAGTGTACCGGCTGCCGGTCGCCGCCCAAGCCCCTTAAAGCCACATGCACATGCGGATGTTCGGTGTTGAAGTGGGCAACCGCGACCCATTCCAGCGACTTTCCCAGGTCTTGCTCGACCCGCGCCATTAGGTCGCGCGTCAAGCGAGTGAGGTCCACGCGTTCGCCGAATTCCGGTGAAATGATGATCTTCCAGAGCCGCTGGTCGCGCGCCGCCTGCCAAGATCCGAGCCGTGTACTGACGTCGATCCAGTGGTCCGCGCGGTCGAACCCGGCAGCGGCGCGGTCGCCGGCGGCGCTCTCGCGCGCAACATAGCGGCCATGCGCGCGCCACTGTCCCCGGATCGTGTTCCGCGCGTACGTCACGCGAATCGCGCAACGCTGATTCCTCGGCACTGGCGCCCGCCTTGTCCCTGCACCGCCAAACCCGTTTGCTCGTTTTGACGAGTGGCTCGCGCGAGCGTAGTGCATCACGGTCTTAAACGCCACGGCCCATGCCGTTGCCTCATTCCGTTTTTGCGGGACCGCCGGTTTCCGGGGCCGGAGCCGGAAGTCCTTCTCGTCACCTTTCGGCATCGCCAAGCAGGTCCTTCATCGCGATCCCAGACTCGCCGACCATGGCGCGCCCCGCGCTCTTGAGCAGGCGGTCATGGCGCTCCTTCGCGCGCGCGACCGCTTGAGGTTTCGCGTCGGCGGGCGGCTCCGGTACGCAGGTCAGCAGAGCCTTGGCCAGCGTGTCAAGGTAGGCGAATAGAGCTTGCTGGGCTCGTCCAAGCCGGAACACCTCCCGCCGCACTTGCTCGACGCTCCCGGCGAGGCGTTCCTCCGCACCCGTCAGGCCCTCCTGGCGGGCTGACAGTTCCTGGTCAACGGCATAGCGAATGAATGCGCTCGATGAAGAGAAGCCGCGTTTCTGGGCAACTCCGTCGATCTCTTTCATCGCCTTCTCGGAGAATCTGATAGCACGGGGGCGCATAGTGGGGCCTCTAAGTACTAAGGGCTTGCCAATACTGCGTCGGGACGCCTTCGACCGGGAAAACAGCTCCGTATCACGAACGCAATACAAGGCCGCGAAAACGTATCCGCACCTAAACGATTCAAAACAAGAAAACAACAGCCGAAAAACGCCGCCGGCGTATCGCGTTTCCTTTATGTTCCACTGCCGGTGTTTTGCCCATCCGACTGTCGGCTGCTCCGCCCCGCCGTTGACAGACTGTTGACAGACTGTTGCAGCGATACCGAAGTTTGCGATTTGTTGACAAACTGTTGACAAATCGTTGCACTTCAGGTGAGATCGCCGTAGAATACTTCCATGGACCGCCGCCGCGATGCGGGGAAAAGCAGAACCGACCTCGCAAACCTTCGCGCGCTTTCGACGACTGCTCCGCGGACTAAGAGCGGACGGATCATGTGGGCTTGGCCCCAAATCCAAGCAAGCCTGCGCAGTGGCAGAAGAATGCACGAGATCTGGGAGGCGCTCCAACTCGACGGGATTGAAATGTCCTATGGCCAATTTCGGACCTACGTCTGGCGAATCCGGAAGCGCTTGCCTGAGAATGCGGTAACACCCCCGCGATCTCCGGAGGGAGTGGCGGCACTCAAGGAGGAGACGCTTCAGCCGGTCGTACCACAACCCGCAGTATCGCTGCCGGAATCCGCGCGAGATCCATTAGCGAACATCCGACGTGAGCAAGAACGGAAGCGAGCGTCGGGATTTACATATTATCCGGTGCCAGATGACGGCGAATAAAGAGGAAGGCAGAAACCTGCGTGAGATGCGGGAAGCGCTGCGGGTGGCGTGGGATGCCGCTGACAGAAGCAACCGGGATCCCCGATGACCGACCGTGGTGCTGAATTCAGAGGCAGTAGTGACCTAGCCACACACCACCGGCGAACAAAGCTGCACCAAAAACCAGGGCGATCACGGCCCAACGAGTCAAGGCCCAATGTCCGTGCGCGGCCTCGACGCGATGGACGAGTTCGGCCGCGTTCACTCGCGCGGCATCAATATCGCGTTGAAGCTCCGTGCGAAGCTCCGCCGCCGCGGCCTTGACCTCTTGCGCCAACAGTTTTCCGGCCCTCACCTCGACGCGATGGACGGACGCGTCGAAATCTTTAAGACGGCGGTCGAGGTGCTCCGCGAGTTCCCGTGCACTCCTCTCCAGCAGCATTTCGTTAATCGTCACAAGCGCAAACGCCGGTTCGTCAGGCTTGAAGAGAATTCCGTGGCGGGCAGCAACCGCGCCGATGAGGGCCTCGACCGTCGGGGTGCCTTTCTCGCCCATGTCACGCCAGCGAGAGTTGGTCGATCTGATCAAAGATATCCCGGCGGATGATTGACAAGCGTTGCTTCGATACTAGATAAAACTGGTCACTTTTGATCGCCTCGTCGAAGGTCATGCGCTTTTGCAGCATCTGCTTCACGTCATCACCGAACGTCTGTGGATTGCGCTCGCGGATCATCACGGAACCGACCAGCTTATCCACGTTGTCCTGTGTCACTTTCAGATCAGTGAACCCTTCGACCTCTCCGAAGTATTCGTTCAGCCAGACAATGACGTTTCGTTCATGGGTCGTCTGGGCGAGCTTCTCAAAACCGTTGAGGGTGTCCGCCAATGCCTGGCCCCCGGTCACAACGGAGTGCACATAGACCTGCCTGCCGTGCTTGCCCAGCAAGCTCAATACCTCGTTTTCAAGGACGTAGTTCCAAAGCGGCACAAATGTGGTGGCACCGGTGTCCACAACGAAGACGCCGGCATTCGTGCACACGCGCTCGACCATGGTGTCGAACTCCTTCTCGTTGATCGCGCCCCGCTTGAGCACGTTGATGCGCTCCGCGTTCAGCGCACGGTACTGCGCCAGCGTCGGGTTTACTGGGTCAGTATCGAAGCAGTGAACGGGGCGCTCCTGTTGCCGGTAGTATTGCACGAGCAAGGATGATACGAAGCTCTTCCCGACGCCGCCCTTGCCCTGAAGCGTGATGTGTACCGTTGTCGGCCCCTGGCCGGTCCCAATCGCCTTAGCCATGAAAACTCCTTCCAATCCCAATCGTTCCATTACCGTGCGCGAGCCGGTTGCCTCTCGCTGACGTCCAGGGCTTTCCGAATCGTCCGTTCGACGTAATCCGTCTGCCGCTTTTCACCGCCCTTGTGCGAAAGATCTCGGCTGCGGATCACGGCCTCGACTTCAGCAGTCGTTACTCCTCGCGACAAAGCGTAGATTGCAAACGCCAGGTCAATCCGCGTCCCATCGGCTCCATATTTTGGATCGCTCCGGAACTGATCAATCGACTTAAGCCTCGCGCTCGGCCCGGCGCCGGCTTGCATAGACCGGGCCAATGCCGCCCTTCGTTCCTGTTCTCGTTCTCGATGTTCCTCGACGGCGGTCCGGATCTGCGAGAGAAATCCCCGGGCTTCCGGGTAGCTCTCACCGGTCGCCCGGACGAGTTTGACGAACGGGTGGAGGCCGGTAGTGGCATCGCGGTATTTTTCCTTCCGGTTTGTGAAGCCACTGAGCCGGCCATAGTGGCGCCAATCCGCCGCTCCGCGATCCCCGCCGAACTTCTCCGCTAATGCGCGGGCCGCGGCGGTCCCCAATTCCTTGCTCAGCGTCTCCGGGTGTTTCAGCCACGCCTGGAAGTTGCCGGGCGACGTTTCGACAACAACTGCGGGCGCGAATCCCGTCCGCCCCATCTCGGAAATCGCGGCCGCCGTGAGGTCGTCAACCAAGCTCAAATTGTGTTCACCGTTGGGACGCACGTAGATGTTCCGACCATCCCGGTTTTCGTGCCGAAGCCATCCAATGGAGCGCATCAGCGAATCGGCGTCCCAAACACGGGGAATCATGACGGCCTCGCGATCGCCTGCGTCCGGCTTGAAGAGTCCGACTTCGAACACGGTCGCACCCATGGCGCGAACCTGCAACTGGACGGCTTCGACCGTTCTATCCGGTTTCGCGCTCGGCATGCCGATAGAATCCCTCTAAGTACTAAGGGACCGCAGGGGCCGACTTAGGGACGTTATAGCCTCAATATTTCTCAATCGCTACTTGGAAGGATGGGGGTGTGGTCCGCGGCGATGGTTCCGGAATTCCTCAAGGTATTGGCCGTAGCAAGGGGAACAGTGCATCACGTGTTGCCACTCTGCATCGCCTTCGATGGTGTTGTCCAATTCGGCGGAGCGTGCAGCGAGTTCGAGCAGGCGGTCGGGGCTCGGGCATCCCTTCCGCTCAGCGTTGGGGTATGCCCTTAGAATTCCGTCTTGAATCTGCTGCTGAAGGCGATTCCACCTCTGCTCGGGCGTCTCGTGCTTCATCCGCCTGAACATTGCAGGCGGGTTACGAAGGAACCGCCACCAGACCTCACTCACGGGCTGCTTTTTTCACCCAGCGGTAGAAGCGGCGCTTCACCCGCTCGGGGTTGGTGTCGCCCACCTCTTGACCAATCTCCTGCCAGGTGAAGCCTCGCCGGATCAACTGGTAGACGAGCCGCATTTCGCTTCTTCCTTCGCTCTGGAGACGGTCTTCGACGGAGTTGAGCATGATCTGCTTCTCGAACAGCTCGGCGTACTCTTGCGGATCAGCCAGCGCATGGTCTCTGGCCTTTTCATCGAGCGCGTCCAGCGCGACGTACAGACTTGGGTACTTCCGCCTCCGCCAATCGCCCGCCTTTAGTTCCGCTCCTAACCACATAGCCTTCTTGAGGACCCGGCGCGCCGGGCATTCACCGACCGCGCATCCATAGCGCGCCCAGAGTTTGTGTACGGTTGCCTCGGCCAGTTCGGAAACACACCAGGGATCGCCGAGCGCGAATTGGGCGATTCGAACGAGCTGCTTTCGGACAGGCGCAACACCAGCCGAAAACCACTCAGGAGCAATCGGCTGACCGTGCCGATCGAAAGCTGTGATGCAAATCGGGATAATCTGTTTGCGGAGCGCATATGATAACTCCTCGTAGTCATGCGGAATCACTACCACAGGTGCCATATTTCAAACCCCTCCCTGGACTCTTGAAGAACGTAGTGTCAACGACCAAAATCCAACGGCCGTCGCGTCGCCGATTCCTGGCCTTACCAATTGCGTTTGGGTGGTGAAAACATTCGCTTCGACCCTGAAGGAAAAGAGCTTTTTCTGACAATTAGACCAGTGGTCGAGGTCGTCCCAAACAGCTCCGGAATCTCCGGAATTCACCCTGTTGACAAATTGAGCAGGCGTGCTATAAATCCTGCTATGCGGAGAATTCGCCTCCATACCTGAAAGGTGGTGACGGAGGCTGCAAGTGACAGCCACCGCGAATTCTTTTGCAGCCGCGATAAGGCGATGGCAGTCGTCACTATCCCCTTCGATTACGAGCAGTTGGATGATCCCAACGCCGTTGTCCCCATCTGCATTGAAGACACGGATCGGGAGGGACGACGAATTGCGTGGGGTTGGTTCACAGCCGTCGTTCCGATCGCGAGCCGTCTCCGGAACCTGGCGCGCCGTCGACTTGAAGACGAGTGGCGCGTATCGGAGTTGACGGAATCAACCGTTCACGAGGTCTGGTACAAGCATCTCGACAACTTGGGATTGTGGCCGAGCGCACGTATTTGGCATCATGCGAAATGGAAAGCCGAAGATCTTCGGGCGGGCGGATGGCGGGTGCGTCAGGGTGTCGATAGACCGCTGCCGGAAGACGAGGCGGCGCTCGCCTCGCTGGTTCGACTGGCGGACCCAAGAGCGCTCGCCCGCCTGATCCCCCAGCGCCAATGGGATTTCGCTAACGAGCTGGAGCGGCGTCAGTTCTTCGCAGCGCTCGTGCAGAAGATGAGGCTCCGTGGGGACATCCAAGCCGGCGAGATGCTCGATATGCTGTGCCACGGCATGGACCGCGCCGAGATCAACGCCCATTTCCGCAAGAAGCCCAACACGCTCACGCAGAACCTGCATCGGGCTATCAGGAGGGGCCTGAAAGACTTAGGAATCCTGTGACTATTGCGTGAACCCCTTTCAGTGCCATAATGTCTTGGACCGATGCCGGACGAATCTGCCGACCAGATTTTCGAAGAGCTCCAAGACATAGTTCAGCAGGCGATCCTTCGGGAGTTCCCTAATCCGGAACGGAAGGGTTGTTCCGGGCCGGAGATGCTGCGGGAGCTAGCAGAGCGGCCGCGGCCGACTCGCGACGACGCCTGGGAACACGTTACCCATTGCTCGCCCTGCTATCGTGAATTCCTCGATCTGCGCGGCCGGGTAAAGGAAGAACGGCGCCTACGTCGCCGACGTGCGTTGCGTGTTCGTCTTGCGGTCGGGGTCACGGCGGTGGTGCTAATCGCCGTCGCCATCACGACGTTTCAGGTGCTCCGCCCCGGCCGAGGCGGAACTGCTCTGGGGGCTGGTGCATATCAATCGGCGTCGCTCGATTTGAAGGATCGGTCGGTCGCCCGGAGCGCCGAGGGCCAGGCAGCCAAAACGCAACCCTTGGTCCTTCCGGCGAAGCGGCTTGACCTCACGATATTCCTGCCGATCGGAAGCGAGCCCGGACGTTATGAGGTCCAGCTTCTCAAGATAATCGATGAGCCCCTGCTGAACGTAGCTGGAGAAGCGCAAGTTGAACAGGGAACCACGATATTGCGGGCAAAGCTTGATCTCAGAAGGCAAGTGTCAGGCAGTTTTCTAGTCGGCTTGCGACAGCCTCCCTCGGAGTGGACGTACTACCCGGTGACCATTCAATAGACCACCGCTCGAACTTCGCCCACTATTTGAGTCTTCCGCTGAAGGCTCCTTCGGTAAGCTAAGGGTTTGGAAGACGTATTTCGCCCCGGTCCTGCTCCTTTGTCTGCCGCACCCGCCCATAGCCCTGCCGCACATGCCGCACAGCACAGTCGCACAGCAGTCGCACAGCAGTCTTGTCCGAGCGGTGAAAACCTGATATCCTCTCAACGGCTGACGCCCTGAGCAGCGATGTCTGGTTGTCTTACATTGCCATTGCAAGCACTGTTGGGTTTGCTTCGACTACTGGTCCAACAGCTCGCCTGGATCTTCGCCCTCATCCGGTTGCTTGGACAACAGGTATTACGCCCGCTCATGTCATACTTCCCTGATTTTGGAAGAACGCTTCTCGAGCTCGGCAAACGGAGCTTGCTCTTGGCCCGGAGGGGTGCCCCGTATTTACCAGAGATGGAAGAAATGGTGTCGTTCGTACCACCGTCAGCGGCACGAGGGATAGTCATCAGTGATTGGGCACTTGCGGAGTTTGGCGTCGGCGCAACAGTAATTACCGTGCTTGTCCTCGTTGGATATTTAATATACAGCGTGGCGCCCCCGGTTCTCGGGTTTTTAGAGTACCTCCGTAACGAAGCCGCCTATAGAGCTTTGGTCTCACAGGCTGACCGCGAGATCTTGGAACGTGACGGTGCGTATCGGGGGATGCCGCTGGATTTGGGACGCAATTGGGTTCCGGATCAAGGCGCACAGGAGCGGCTGAACCGCGTCCTGGATGACATCGTGGCAGATCCTACAAGAGGCGGGCCGGGAAAGGATGGCCTTGACCCGTTACGATCTCTGATCGGAGCCAAATCAAACCAGCAACAATCCACGCTTCCTTCCAGTGGACATTCCTCAACGGCGACATCAAATTCGCCGCTCTCCGGTGAGGTAGGCTCTGTTGAGCGCTCCAATAACTCCTCTGTATTTCAATCGCCAGGTGCGGCAGTCAATGCTGCCAGTCGCTTAGACGAAGCTGCGTTACAAGGTGAGCGTCTACGAGCCCTCAGCGACTTCTCCAAATACAACCAGTTGGTCCAAGAACATCGCGCGCTCTACCAAAAGTATGGTGTAGACCCGTGCAAGTCTGGTTTCGCCGTCCAAGATTTGTGCAGGCAATAAATGAAACAGTCTCGCCAGGACGATCAAAGGAAAAGGAGATTTCCATGTCGGCTAGCCACGTCATGACCAGACTAGTTTTGAGTGCGATTCTAATTCCGCTTGCTTCGCCGGCCAATCAGGCTCCGCCCCCTGCAAGCCAGTGACGCCCAAGAATCGTGGCGAGGCGTTAGAAATGGAGGCGACTAGCAACAAACAGGGTTGCTGGGTGCGCGACAAGGCCGGAAACCTCTACTTCATCAGCAACTCGCCGCCAGACAAGAACTACAAACCGCTTCCCGCTCCTCCTAGGAACAGGAACTCTGCCCTCGATCCCTCACTCTGCAGTGCGCCACCGGCGGTCGGAAAGAATGACGAACTGGGCGGGATATGGAGTCAAAAACAGGCAAGTGGCGGGAGCTACGACCGTAGCGGCATCTGGCATCAGGTACTATACCCCGACACGAATCGATCTGGACAATTCGTGATGACCGATCAATATGGGCAAGTGACCGGCCGTTTGTTCGCCTTCACCCGTCAGGATGCTTCACACTGGGGCTTTTACTGGCCTGGTATTGGCAGCGGCTGCAAGGTCTCGAAAGTGGGTCCCGGCATTTTCTTGTGCGACGAGCATTCACTAATTCATCAGTTCGAAACAAAGGGCGAGGCCCTCGGCCTCACTATACTTGGCACTGAAGGGGTTCTTGCTTGTCGCATTGCCGAGAGCGACGGGAGAGATGACCCTGCCGGTGTGTGGTCGTACAAGATTGAGGGCGAAAGTGACGGGGAGATCACTGTTGTGAAGAAGACAAACGGATACAAAATTCTAAGGTGGCACTTCGGTGAAAGCTGTGGGGTGGACGCGCGCCAAAACGCGGAAACTCCACAGTTCGCGACCCACAATTGTCAGCCGAAACAACAGGATGAGGACGTCAGTAAACTCCCGGATGTCGTGAAATCACCGAACGGAGTGTATAGCCTTTCCCGCGGAAACGACGGCACGCAGTTCCTTATTGTGATGGGCAACAAGTTAGTTATTACTGCTTCAAATGGCATGCTGTTGCCGTGGGTATACACTCGAACTGGTGCCATTCCTGAACCGAATACCGCAGCACCAAGTCTGTGGGACCGATTGATGAACATTTTCGGCGGAAGCAAGAAATGAGCGGGAGGACCACCACAGTCTACGGGCATGGCCGGCGATAACACCGGCGTCCCGATTCACCAAGATCGGAGATGGTGCTTGGCGATCACTGAAACTGATTCAGACACCATTCGTAGCTTTCTGTTGCCGCTTGGCTACCTCGCGTTTTTCGTCTGCTGCGAGCTGGCGTGCAGCGATCTCGTCCAGGGCATGCCGTTTCGTTTTCATTCCGTACGAGGTAGTGACGCGAAAGCATGACGCTAGACGTCTGCCGGTGCTCACGATCCCGTCGTTGCAGGCTATTCAGCATGAGCCGCGTGAAGTGTTAGCAGTTCGGCGGCCATAATCTTGGCAGCAATAGATCCTCGTAAGTCCTGGTCACGGCAGGCCGCGCGTGGTGAGCGTGGCGCGCGATGATCGAAAAGCCCAAGCTGTAGAACTACAGTGTAGGGAACACGATGTCGTCCAGTGAAGTAGGGGGCTGCCCCCAGGGCTGCCCCCTTCCTTATCCGCCCGGCAGCCGTGCTCTGACGCCTCACAATTCCCGCACAACTTTTGCCGCACGTTCCAGTTGGTTGTCCTGATCTTCCGCATACGCCTCCGGGGACCACGGCGCGACGACATCCGGTGCAATGCCCTTACCCTCAAACGTCTGTCCACCCCACGTGATGTACGCAGCCTTCGGCATGATCACCATATAACCATGACCGACCTTGAACCCGGAGCCCGGAATGAGCCGCCCGGCGGTCTCGGTCCCCACGATCTTTGCGAGATTGTTTTCACGAGCAAAGGCACAAACCATCTCTCCGGCGCTGATCGTGTGTTCATTCGTCAGAATGACGATCCGACGATGCCACTTTTGGCGTCCCAAGCCCTCGGAGACGAGCACCACAGATGGATCACGCAGCGCGAACTTCACCGCCATTGTCAGGATCGCCAATGGGTTTGGTCGGTCGGTTGGAAGCCTATCCAACTTCCGGAGGTCTTCCTTTGCGTAGCCCCTCTCTGCTTTTCGACGGGTGATCGTGTAGCCGATAGGGAGCTTCGCGGGAGTCAGATGGCTCATCAACCGCAGTACGCCGAGTCCTCCACCGAGGTGGCCTCGGAGATCGAGAATTAACCTGCTGCATTCGGCCAGGGCCGCAACGCCCGCATCGATCTGCCGCGCAACATCGAGACCGAGTACGCCAGGGAGAATGCTCACCTTGAGATATCCGATGGAATCGTCAAGCGTTGAGAAAGTCACCGCTTTCGGCTCCGCATAGGGCTGCTTGCGCGACCGCGGAACCGGGACATGAACATCCATCTCAACAGCATGCGAGTTCCGTCGAACCGTTAGATGAGCCAGGGCGCCCATCGGAAACATTGGCTGTTCCGGAGGAGCGACGCTCGCGCCATTTATCTCGGCCAGAACATCCAGAGGCTTCAGTCCGGCGGAATGCGCCGGTCCGCCCTCGTGAACATCCTGGGCGATCCACAGGGTCTGTCCATCTCTCTCCACCTTGCGAAAGCTCGCGCCGATGGCAAGCCGCGCTGGCACGCGGCGGACGGATTGGTGGAAAAACCCCGTATGGCTCGTTCGGAGGCTACGAACCAGGTCGTGCATAGCCAACTCGAACTGCTCGGGGTCTTCTACGGCCACAATCCGATCGCGGCTTTCCTTTGCGTGGCGCGGCCAGTCCGTGCCGTTGTACTTCGGATCGAAGTATTCGTTCGTCACCTTGTCGGCGGTTTTATCGAATATTGATGCTCTTTGCTCTCGCGACAATCGGTTTGGTCTTGGTAAAATCGATTTTTCTCGTGCCATCTCCAATCACCGTAAATCCTGCCCAATAGTAGGGCTGCATGTCTGATCCAAATTCCGTCAGCATGGCGAGTTGCGCCCCTCGCAGGGCTTCCGCCACGCTCTTGCCCATTGCGATTTGCTGATACAAGCGCGTCATCAACGTCGCGGTTGACCGATCGTCTACATCCCAGAGGCTCGCCACCACGCTCTTGGCTCCTGCAATCAGGAACGTCCGCGCCAGGTTCATGATGCCTTCTTCGCCCTGAAGCCTACCCACGCCAGTCTCGCAGGCCGAAAGCGTCACAAGGTCTGCTGCGACTCGCGTCTTCCGAATCTCCCGAGCCTGCCACAAGCCATCCTCCTTCGGGTCACCGGGGGCGAGCACGAGCCCGGCGCGGTCGGGATCTGTGACGTCGCCAAAACCGTGCACCGCAAGGTGGATCACTTTGAAATCTTGCAGGGGCTGGGATTTGAGAGCCGACTCCGACGCAGCACTGTCAACCAGCACAACGCTTCCGTTACCTGCAACCCTCGCACCGGATTGCACTTCGTCGCGGGCGAAGGGAAGCGGGTTAAGGCTGGCAAACGCGGAGTCGAGCCCGCGCGTAGCCGAGTGCTGGTCGTTCCCGTCGCCATCCGTGCGACCAGGACTGTAGGCGACGCCAAGGAATGGTCTCGATGCATTGGTGTTCCGCTTGCCCGTTCTCAGCAATTCGAACACCGTAGCTGATGGTGCCAGACTGACAACAACCGAGTTCGCCCAATAGTGGCCGGCGGCATCTGGCAGCGAAGCGAAGGGGACGAGGTGAAGGGAGCCATCGGGCACGACGACCACCGAAGTCGGATGCGTGCTGAGCGCGGGCAGAACAACCCGCTCGAATAGAGCGCGGCCTGGCTCTGTCCAGTTACCCCTCGCCTTCAGCGCGCGGACATAGCTCTGCGAAAGGCTGTTGACCTCTGCTCTGGTCGGAATCTCGTGGACGCGAACCGTTGTTGACGTGATTTCCATCACGTGGGAACTCTTGCCGTTGTCCAGCACGTATTCGACGAGGGCTTCACCGGGACCAAGCGAGCTCTGCAACAGCGACATCGAGACAGGCGGCCGGCGGGCCATACGCATCTCGGACCTGCTCCTCTCATACTCGACCGGAGCAAGCTGGTTGTATGCGTGATCCAACCTTGCCAGCCATACCTTCGTTTCCGGCGGCGAGACAGGCGATTCTCGGAGGTGCTTCTGGATCGAAGCGATCTCTCTTTCGGGGTCCGAGGTGCTGGTTACCGCCACCGATCGACTTGCATATCGAATGGAATCCGCCAGCGCTCTGCCGCGAGCCGTTTCAATTATGCGCAGTGCCTTCGCATTGTCACGGAGTCGCGATACAGCGAATCGAAAATGTCCGACATAGATATCGCTGAGGGCGGCGATCATGGAGCTCTTCACCCGAGAACTCGGCGCGTTGATGAGCATCCCCTCAATCAACTCCGACGCTTGACTGTATAGCTGGTCGGCAATGCCGAGGTTCCCACGCAAAGCTTCGAGCTCCGCTTTTCGCGCTATATGTACAGGCAGATCGAAATCCTCTTGCACGAAGCGCACCTGCTCAATGGCCGAATCGATGGAAGTGATGGCCGCGGTTAGGTCTTTTCGCTGTTCATAAACTTCGGAGAGGTGAAGGAACCCCTCGGCCTCCATCCGCGGTAAGTGAGCGTGCTTGGCGACATCGACCGTCTGGCGAAAATTCGATTCCGCGCCATTCAAATCCTGGGCGCTGAACGACAGCAACCCCGCCTGATTGAGGAGTTCGCATTGGGCGCCTAGAATCTCGTTCGCCCGCGCGTACCTCAGGGCCACGTCGATCAACCTTTTAGCTTCGGTTCGTCCAGGCCGATCAGCGGTCTCCGGCAAAAGGACCAGGGCTCTGATCTTGGCGATATATAGCTGCACGGGAAAGCCTGCATCCGGCTCTTTCCCAACGATGGTCAAGGCTCGGTCCAGCAGCGGAATGGCACTGTCCGCCATACCGTGAACCGACATCCCATTGGCAAGCCACGTGGTAAACAAGATCTGACCCGCCACATCGTGAAGGGCCGCGGCTGTCTGGATGGCTTTCACCAACCCGACGGCAGCGCCGCGAATGTCGCCGTTGACGCCGGCGACGATTCCTAATTCACCGGACGCACGGTTCTCCCACTTGCGATCACCAATGGCCTTCGCCAGCGCCTGGATCTGGGAAAAATCGTCTTGTGCAGCCGCGGTGTTCACGTTCAGATCGATAATGCCTTTCAGTGACAGGCAACGTATCTTCAACGCAGGGTCATTCTGGACGACTGGTTTGAGTAGGTCCTTCTCCACCTCCTCCTGAACCGCGAAATACGAGCCGGTCTGCACCTCGCGATTCAGCCGGCCGAACTTGGCATACATCTCCCGCCGTGCGTCGCCTCGTGCATGAAATTCAAGCTCGGCCTGAGCATACAGCGGCCCGGCCTTCACGGAGTTACCGACGTCCGCGTAGTGGTCCGCCTGGGACAGTAAGGCCTCGGGATCAGCACCACGCACCTCCTGCGCTGCAATCAGCGCGAGGACTCCGATACCGCAATGAACGTACCAATGCACAATGTAACCTCGGAACTGCCAAGTTCACCCTCGAACTTCGCGAAGATCGACATCTCCGCGTACGCGCTCGCCTGGGTAGGAGCTGATGCGGGAATCCCCCGACAGAAGCAGTAGACGGTAGCGCGTTACAAACAAGATGTCCCAGAAGCGTCGCAGGAACCGGAGATCGCACCAACTCTACCCAATCAAAATCTTATAGATGGTTTTCCAGGTGCGGTAGTTTCAGCCACTGACTAAGTCGCTGGCGGGGGTGCTTCAATCGCCGTGAAGCGCATCACATTACTTCCGGACCCAGAGGGGGATTCACCCCATGGGCGTTGAACTACTGCATTTGCCCGATGACCTCGGCGGCTGCCGATCCATCACGGGCACAGCAACTTCCCTTTACAGTTTGGCCAGTTTTCGGGTGCCCGAAGGCCACGACGAGAGCGCTCGGGTGTTTTTCACAACGACGTGTCTGAGGAGCAGTCGAGTCCGGCCTATGACCGGCATGGAAGATCGAAGCCCATTTTCATGGAACGGCGTTTCATGGGATTTATCCGGATCCGCATTCAAGGGCCGCTATGCCTGCGGTAACCCCGCTTATCGAAGCCCGAGAGGTCAGCGGGGATCGGAGTGGACTGGACGCCGGACTATCGGAAGTTGATCACCAAGCCGTATCGGGATCAGTAAGGCCCTTCATCCTTTTCCGCGCGTGTTCCTTCAGGTACGAGCGCGGAACCACGTGCGCTTCCGACTTTGGCTGGCCCTCCCGAAACGTTCACGGTCGGCGACGAGGTAGACCTGAAATGTATTCAATAACTGCGCTATCTGCTTTCTCTCCAAACGTGTCCAGCCCCCCCGCCGTTGACGCGGGAGGCGGCGGACCACTAATTGTCCCAGTCGTGATAATTGAGCCCGCGCCCCGGTCGATTAGGTCAAAGGCGCATCGTTGCTCGTGAGCACTGCCCCCCCTGCATATGCGCCTACGTTGAACCAACTGCATTGCAGCTGCACTATTGTCTTGACGTCAGCTGGATTGGAGGGCCGAAGGTCGGCAGGAAGTCGTAGGAATAGTGGGCTGATTTCGAGACCACCTGATGACAACTTCTGCACTGTGATTACCCTTCCATTGATGTATGGCCGGGTGCCGCTGACGGTGGGTAGCCACGGACCGCTGTAGCCCTGCAGGTGCTGTCGATAGGACCCGATTTCGAAGTTCTCGTACAGGCGAGGAATGTAGTACCCGACCAACCCGAACAGAATGATGGCAAAGATGGCAAAGACGACCAAGCATCCTGTAGCGCTGTCGCTCATTCGCATGAGCCGACGCCCAAATAGGGCGTTCAGGGCCCATAGTCCGAGGACTATCGATACGATTATTGAAAGGCTATATACCCAATTTGGCATACCCTATCCTTCGCACGGCTCTTTGGGGATCGGGGCGAAGGCACGGAGCAATCGAACGTGACGCATAGAAGTACTAGTGTAACAACCTCTGCTGAAGGCGGAAGGCGATGTACTACCGACTACCGACTCCGCCGAACTTGGCGACGTAACTATCCGATCCGACGCGGGATAGTCAAAGCCCTTTCCCAGGGCAGTTGCGGTCAGGGATGGTCCAGGATTTGGTTTGCGCCGAGCCAAGGCCGTTTTGGGAACGGCCTTATCCTTACCGCCCATGGGGATTCCCCGATTTCTCGGCAGCGTCCCGAACGGCGTCCTGGGAGTCTCTTAGTACTTAGAGGGGCTTCCAGTGCCAGCCGCAGCAGCAATCCAGGACGAGCATCAGCAGCGACTAGAAACCAAACTCAAGCGCGAGTTGGGTGAGCACGTCCTCACGCTGCTGAACGACGACCGTACAGAAGACATTCTCCTGAACCCAGACTCGTCGCTCTGGGTGAAGCGTATGAGTGAGGGGTTCACCCGCACCGGGGATATTCCCTCGGCCCAGGCATCAAGCGCTCTCAGCACGATCGCGGCCTGGCGCGGCACCGTACTCAACCACGAGCACCCCATTCTTGAAACTGAATTGCCGATTGATGGGAGCCGCTTTGAAGGGATCGTTTCGCCCGTGGTCCGGCGGCCAGTATTTGCGATCCGCTTGCGCCCTCGCCGCATCTTTCAACTTGACGAATACGAGGCGCGTGGCATCCTCACGGCGAAAGACGATCCGCTAAACCATCTTCGGCGGCGCGATGACTTCGCTAGTGGCATCCGTGGGCTGAAACATTCTGATATCATCCGCGCCGCGGTGCGCGCGAAAAAGAACATCCTGGTCGTCGGTTCGACCGGCAGCGGCAAGACGACGTTCGTCAACGCCTGTCTCGATGCACTGGCGGCGTTAACCCCAGACGATCGCGTGATCTCGATTGAAGACACAACAGAGCTGCAATGCCCAGTGAAGAATTACCTCGACCTCCGCGCGGTCGGAAACGTGACGATGCTTGAGTGCTTACGCGCCTGCATGCGGCTCAAGCCCACCCGAATTGTCGTGGGTGAAGTGCGCGGCGCGGAGGCACACACTCTCCTGAAGGCCTGGAATACTGGCCACCCAGGCGGGATGGCGACCGTACACGCCAACGACGCGATGAGCGGCTTGATCCGTCTCGAAAGCCTCGTGGCAGAGGCGACAAACGCGCCGCAACAGACGCTCATTGCCGAGGCGGTGGATCTTGTGATTTTTGTGGACGAGGAGCCGGAGTTGGCGGCGGGCCGTAAAGTTAGGGAGCTTTTGCTCGTAACCGGGTATTCCGATGGGAAGTACGTGGCCGAGCACGTTTAGAAACCACACAACAAGAAAGGGTTGGTTCAGATAATGCTACGCATCTTCTTCAGAAATCGTTCGGGCCTTGCGTCAAGGCTCGCTGTGCTTTTTGGCGCTGCTTGGGCGTTCAGTATGCGCCTCCAGGCCGCCGCGGCGGGCAATCTGCCCTGGGAACGCCCAATGCAAACCATTGCGACCTCGCTCACCGGGCCGGTCGCCTACGCGGTGGGGCTCATCGGTATCGCAATCGCGGGTGGCACAATGCTGTGGGGCGGCGAACTCACTGAGTTCGGCCGGCGCGCCTGCATGATCGGCCTGGTCGTTTCGGTTCTGGTCTTCGCCGCCCCGATGCTGGCCAGCGCCTTCGGCGTGAACGCAGCTGTGGTGTGAAGCCATGACAACTGACCGGCCCAGAGAGATCGTCATACACCAGTCGGCGAATCGCCCAAATCAGATTCTTGGAGGCGACCGCGAACTGGTACTGCTGACGATCCTTATCTCAATCAGCCTCGCTTTCAGCTTGGCTAGTGCTTGGGGAGTGGGTCTTGCCGTTGGGTTCTGGATCGGGGCGATCGCGGTTCTGCAACGGATGGGGAAGGCGGACCCGCTCCTGCGAAAGGTCTACGTGCGGCACATTCGGTACCGGCCATTCTATCCAGCCAAGAGCGCGCTATTCAGCCAATGTGTGCCGCACCCTTCCAGATGGAGGTGAGACGAAAATCGTTATGCACCGCAATGAACATCGGGTCAACCCACGGGGGCTCGCCGATCTGCTGCTGCCATACGCACTGATCGAAGATGGCGTACTGCTGCAACAGGATGGCTCACTCCTCGCGGGCTGGTCGTATCGCGGTCCAGACATGATGTCGGCTGCCGCGGCCGAGATGGACGCTCTGAGCGCTCGCCTCAACCACGTACTACGCCTCGGGTCCGGATGGATGGTGCAGTGCGACGCCATCCGGTCTCGCGCGCCAGGCTATCCGGAACGAGGTGCGTTCCCTGATCCGGTGACTCGCGTGATTGACGACGAACGGCGACAGCAGTTCATGGAGGAGGGCGCCCACTTTGAGAGCGAGTATTTCCTGACTCTCACGTATTTGCCGCCGCCCGAGGTCGAGGAACGGGCCAAAGGTTGGCTGTTCGAGGGTCGCGGAGCATACAGCAGCCAGAAGATGGCGGCGCAGCATATTGAGCGGTTCCGGCTGAAGGTGGATATGTTCGAAAACGTTTTCGGCCAACTGTTTCAGACCGAACGTCTCCGCCGGGCTACTGTGACGGATGATTACGGTGACCGGCATGAACATGATCGGCTTTTGCGTTACCTGCGGAGGTGCGTCAGCGGCCTCGATCATCCATTCAGTTTGCCTGAGATACCGTGCTACCTGAACGAGATCCTCGCCTGCGAGGATTTCTACGGAGGTATGGAGCCCAGGATAGGGCGTAAGCACGTCCGGGTGGTTGCGCTCGATGGGTTTCCGCGGATGAGTTCACCGGGCATCCTTCGAGAGCTGGATCAGCTCCCGATCGAGTATCGGTGGAACACGCGGGCCCTGCTCATTGATCCGGAAGAGGCGCGCAGCATGCTCGACAAGCACCGCAAGAAGTGGCGGTCGAAGATCCGCGGCTGGAAGGATCAAATCCTCAAGACCCAAAGCGGTGCTGTGGACATTCACGCGCAGGAAATGGCGGCCGATGCGGAGGAGGCAATGGGCGTCGCCGCCGCGGGTGACGTGCAGTTCTGCCAGTACGGCGCCAACATCGTTTGCCTGGACGAGGACGCCGACCGGCTCTATGAAAGCACTCGACTCGTGATGAAAACGCTTCAGAACCTCGGCTTCTCATGTCGCATCGAAGACGTTAACGCTGTTGAATCCTGGCGCGGGTCATTGCCGGGAGACGGCTACTGCAACGTGCGCCGGGTCCTCCTGCACACCCTCAACCTAGCCGACATGATGCCAATCACATCCGTGTGGGCGGGCCTGCGAGAGAACCCCAGTTCGCTCATGCCCAAGAAGAGTCCGGCGCTCCTCTATGCGGCAACAAGTGGGGCTACCCCGTTCCGGTTTAATCTCCACGCTTCCGATTTGGGTCACACCCTGATTGTTGGACCGTCGGGCGCGGGCAAGTCCACAGCCCTCGGGCTGATCGCGGCCCAGTGGTTCCGATATCCGCGAGCCCAGGTATTTGCATTTGATCGGGGCTATTCCATCTGGATGCTTACCGAGGCGGCCGGCGGCGAGTTTTACGATTTGGCGGGTCCACGATCGAAGTTGGCGTTCTGCCCACTTCGAGACATTGATGATGAGTCGGACGTGGCCTGGGCGGTCGGGTGGATTGAGGTTCTGTGCCGGCTGAACGGCCTCGCCTTCACTCCGAAACATCGAAACGCCGTCACCGATGCCGTAACGCAGCTTCGGCTGTCTCCTACGCGCACCCTGACGGAGTTGTCCGCCAACGTTCAGGATATGGAAATCCGCGATGCCTTACAGCATTTCACGGTAATGGGCCCGTTAGGACCGCTGCTCGATGCGGAGTACGACAGCCTGGGCGACGCACGCATGCTGGCATTCGAGACAGAGAACCTTCTGCAGCTTGACGACAAGGCCGTGATCCCGGTCCTGCTGTATCTTTTTCGTCGGATGGAGCAGCGGTTAGACGGCTCCCCGACCTTGATTCTCCTCGACGAAGCATGGTCGTACCTTCAACACGAGCTGTTCCGTGATCGACTGAAGGACTGGCTCAAGACGATGCGGCGAAAGAACGCCGTTGTAGTCATGGCGACTCAACAAATCAGTGATATCGCCAATTCGCAGATCGCTGATGTCGTGCTCGAAAACTCCCCGACGAAGATTCTGCTGCCCAACGCGGAATCGAAGAATCCCGGCTCGCGCGAATTCTATACCCGTGTCGGCCTCAATGAGCGTGAGTTGGAAATTCTTCAGGTCAGCATCCCGAAGCAACACTACTACGTGGTCAGCCCACTGGGTCGCCGCCTCGTGAATTTCGGCATTGGGAAGGTGGCTCTATCCTGGGTCGGCGTAAACGGCCGGGAAGAGCGACAGATCGTCGAAAGCGTCATGGACCAATATGCGGATTCCTGGCGCTCTGAGTGGCTACGGTTGAAAGGCCTCTCGCGATGGGCCGACTATTACCAGTCCCTCGAAGGTGTCGTCGCGGAAAGGGACCAAGACCAGGAGGAGGTTCTATGCGCAAGGGCGTGATCATCTTGGTGCTGCTCGGGTTTTCCGTTCAGAACCCACAGCATGTCGAGGCCGGGGCATTCGCAACAGAAGTAACCCAACTTCTCAATCATGCGCAGCTCATTCTGCAATACATCCGGCAAGGCACCCAGCTCGCGAATGAGCTGAACATGTATGCCGACATGCTGAAGAACAGCCGTACTCTTTCAGGTCACACGTTCGGCGCGATCGTCAATGACATCAACGCGCTTGCCAACATCGTGCAGGGAGGCAGGGCGCTGGCCTACTCACTTGGCAATCTCGATCAACTGTTTCGGCAGACGTACCCCGGCTACGGGTACAATGCCGGCGCGTACTACACGCAATATCGCAACTGGTCGCAAACCTCCTTGGACACGACGTTTGGGACGCTTCACGCCGCGGGCTTGCAGGGCCAGCAGCTTCAGAGCGAGCAAGCAGTTCTCGCTTCGCTGAAATCCTCGCTGCAAGGAACAGATGGCCGCCTGGAGGCGCTCCATGCTTTAGGCGACATCTCCGAACAGCAAGTGGAACAGCTCATGAAATTGAGAGAATTGATGATGGCGGACATGTCCAGCAAACAGGCCTATCAGGCTGCGACGGTTCAACAACAGGCCGCAAGCGCGGCGGCGGCGCAACGATTCTTTACGTACAGCCCGGCAACTTCGGATAGGCTAACATTCGGTCCAGGTTGGCATTAAATGATGAAGTTACGCTTTGTACTGACAATCACATTATGTTTGGGACTGCTAGTGTTTGGGAGCGCCTGTAAGCAGCCGACGCCTCCGGAACCTCACAGCGAAATTGTGGCGACGGTGGAGAAGGCGGGCTCTGGCGATTTGTCATCAACTGCTGCTCCCCAAATTGAGGACTGGCTGCGAAAACATCGCGACCTGGCTCTTCAGGTTGACGATTTGTGCAAGCCAGCGCGAGACAAGGCAGACGCCAATTGGGCAACGGGCACCGAAGGGCGCATCTGCACTGCGGCGAGGAACGCATCCATGTTCTATCGTCAGTACCACAATCCGCCGAAGCCGAAAGGCGATGCGGTCGGGCCGGGTGCGCACTGACCCGTAGCTTTTAAGGGAATCCCTGCGTGTTGCGCCCTCCAGGGCGCAGGAGGAGACGTGTGTCAATTCGGGCGAAAAGAAACCGGCGATTTCGGTTGGCCGTCGCCGCTACTGGCTTGCTGCTGCTCCTGGCGCAGCCCGTCACCGCGCAGATTGCATCCAACAATCCCAGCCAGATCCTCCAACAGTACCGGAGTTTTCGGGCAACCTGGATCACCATTATCTGGCCATATGCCGATACTCTTTTCGCCCTGCTCGCGACGATGGAGTTTGCGTGGAGTGCTGCGGTCATGGCGCTTGAGAAGGCCGATTTGCAGTCGTGGACCTCCGCGCTCATCCGCAAAATTATGTGGCTCGGGGCATTCTATGCCCTGCTGCTATTCGGCCGTCAATGGATTCCCGCGATCATCGACAGTTTCAGCCAGCTTGGCGGCGGTGCCGCCGGCATCAACGGAAATCAGGGGCTCTCACCGTCCGACGTTTTCACGCAGGGCCTCAATATTGCAGCCGCCCTCATGGATGGTGCCAGCTCGTCTGCCTTCTTCACGAACCCTGGGACATCGATTGCGGTAATGATCGCGGCGGCATTGGTAGTGATTGCCTTCATCGCCGTGACAATTCAGTACATCGTCGCGGTCGTCGAAAGCTATCTTGTCGTGTCGGCGGGCGTGATCTTCCTTGGTTTCGGCGGTTCGCGCTGGACAACGCCCTACGTTGAACGATACATCGGCCTTGGCGTATCAACTGGTGTGAAGATTATGATTCTGTACATGCTCATCGGCGTCGGATTGAGCCTTTCCGACGGCTGGCTCCGTGAGGCTGTCGGCATCGGCACGTCTCCCAATCCGAGCATGACCGGCTTCGATGTGATGGGCGCGGCGCTCATTTTCATGATGCTCTGCTGGCAGGTGCCAAAACTGTTCGCAGCGGTGCTCGGTGGCGCTCCCGCTCTTTCCGGTGGTGATCTGGTCTCGACTGGCACGACCGTCGTAGCAGGTGCTGCGACTGTTGCGTCGTCCGGCGCCGGCGTGATTGCCGCTGCCGCGGGTGGCGCGGCGGTGCTTGCGGGCGGAGCTGGTGGCGGCGGTGCAGCCGGAGGCGGAGCATCCAGCACGGTGGCTAGTGTGGGCGGCGCAACGGGCGCAGCCGGAAAGGCCGGGGGCGGAACCGTTCCACCACCACCGAGTTCTCCGCCGGGGCCGTCTTCAAACGGTGGCCCGCGACAGCCCAACCCGCCGGCTGGCGGGTCCGGTGCCGGACCGGCTTCGGTCCCGACCGTGAACGTCGGTTCAAATGGCGGGAGTGGCGCCCAGGCGCCCAGCAACGGTGTCCCCAGTTCATCGGTTGGTAACGGTACAACACACTCAGCTCCGGGATCGTCGTCACCATCCTGGTCTGCTATGGCCTCGGTCGGTGGAGATAGCCTGGCAGGCTCCGGATTCGAGGGAGAAAGATCCGCGGCCGGGTTCACACCCACCTCGATTCCTATTGGTATTGGCCCGGCCCAAAAACCTGGGCCGGCACCTCCAAAGCCGACGACAAACGCCACAGCCTGTGATACGAGCATTACTGTCGAGTCTTCGGCCAGCGGTTCGGAGCTGTCTTCCGGGGCGAGCCCAGTCTCTGAAGTGCAGTCCGTTAGTTCCGCTTCTGCGCCGGCTTCACAGCCGCCCACGCCGACGCGTAGAGAAAAGCTTGCTTCTAGTGCTCGGCGTACACAGGGGGCGTTTTCTGGTGCGGCAGACCGGTTAAGGGGCACACGGCAGCGGTTTGGTGGTTTGCCCACTGACGCAGCTCCGCACGCACAGCCGCCGCGGATGCCTATCGATCATAGCGAGTGATTTTGGGAGGTATCGACTCATGGGATTTGCTTTCCGAAGACAGCGGGCGGAATCGTCAGCCAATTCGAGGACCGTTGAACTGCACAACCCATACTTGGCCGCTCGCCGCGAATGGGACGAGCGCTATGGCGAATTCATCACACGCGCCCGGAACTGGCGCACTATGGCGACGATATCCGCATTAGTCGGGCTCCTGGCAACCGGTGGAATGGTCTGGCTCTCAGCACGTTCGCACCTCGTTCCTTTCGTTGTTCTCGTCGATAGCCTCGGCCGACCGATAGCATCGGGCGTCGCGGAACAAGCCTCGCTCGGTGACGATCGCTTGCGTCGGGCGGTAATTCAGGACTGGATCGAGAACCTGCGTATGGTGACAACCGATGGAATTGCTCAACGGCGCGCCATCGATCACGTCTATGCCCATGTCGCCAGCGGAACTAACGCTCAGGCCTTCGTCAGCGATTTCTACCGGAATGATCCGCCCTTCAAGAAAGCCCAGACAGACACTGTTTCGGTTGAAGTGAAATCGGTCTTGCCGACAAGCGACCGGACTTTCGAAGTGGATTGGATAGAGACTTCCCGAGACCTATACGGCGGGGTGAAATCCACGGACCACTGGAAGGGATCGTTGACGGTCGCGCTAAACGCTCCGACCGATGAACGCCAGGCCCGCATAAACCCGCTCGGCCTGTATGTGACCGCCGCAAGTTGGGCCAAGGTCTTGTAGTTCAGCTCAGAAGGAGAGCCCATATGAGAAGACGAATCCGTTCCGGCGTCCTCGCGATCACGGCTGCTGCCTCGCTATTGTTCGGGCAGTCTTCAACGACTGCCCCGAACTCGCTCGTGCCGCCAGTTCAGGTCAAACGCGTTCCTGGGAGCCAGCCGTCGTCGCAAACGCAAAGCCAAGTGCCGCCGGTGCTGCAAAAGTACGATTTCGGAGACCAGCTTCGCGTGCTACAAGACCCAACGACCATGGACCCACAGAGGTTTGTTGGGCCCATGCCTTCCGCGGGAGCACCCCCCACTAACACCGAGGTTGACGGCAAAGTGCCAAAGGGCTATCAGCCCCGCACCGATGTGCCTCTGAACTCAACCGGGCTTGAAGCGGTCCGGGTCAGTGAGACATGGCGTATCGGACAAAATGCCCCTGCTGCCGGACCGGATGGGCGAGTCTTGTACGCTTACGGTGCGGGCCTCCCGATCGTCGTTTGCGCCCCTCTTCGCGTCTGCATGATCGAACTACAACCCGGCGAGAGGGTCACAGGAGAGCCGGAAATTGGGGATTCCGTCCGATGGAATATATCGCCTGCGATGTATGGCCAAGGAGAGGAATCCACCTCCGTGATTGTGCTGAAGCCCCAAGAGCCGGGACTAGATACGAACCTCCTTATCACCACGGACCGGCGCGCATATTACCTCCGTATCGTTTCGAAGCCCCTGGAGTACGTCGCCCGCGTTGCATTCAGCTACCCCGACGAGGACCGCAATCTGAAATGGCAGCAACACCTGCTCGCTCAGCATGCCCAAGCGCAGGAGAGCAAGCGTGACGCGCAACTCATGCCGGCCATGATCACGGCAGACAAGCTGAACTTCGATTACAAGATTTCAGGCGCCAACGATCAGCTGCGGCCGGTCCGCGTTTTCGACGACGGCGCGAAGACCTATATCCAAATGCGCCCCGAGATCCAGAATCGTGAAGCGCCGGTCCTGGTCGTGTTGGGCTCAGATGGCAAGGGCGAAATGACCAACTACCGTGTGCATCAGCAGACATACGTCGTTGATCGTCTGTTTGAGCGAGCGCAGCTCATCCTCGGTGCCGGCAAGAAGGCCCAGAAAGTGGAGATCACCCGTGAGCAACATCCCAAAGGATAGTTCCGAAAACAAGACGCCCGAAGTGAAGCCGATCGAAGCCCCGGCGGGCCTCGATCTTCATCCGGCTCCTCAGACTTCGGTTCGAGTGAGCAAGCGTGCGGGCTTCGCCGTGGGAGCAGTGGCTATTGGCCTCCTCCTGGCATTCGCATATGGCGGCTATCGGCGGCAAGTGCTCGCGCAATCTGCCGCTCACGATTCGGGTCTTCCGAAAGCAGTGGGTCCGGCTACCGCCTCGGCAAACGAGGTGGAAAAGGACATCCCTGCCGGCAACGCATCCCTGGTTCGTAACGACCCGAATCGGCTGCATCCCCCGGGCGAGGCTGGGACACCCTCGGCGACCAGCTCTGTACCCAACCCCTCCTGTGGCTTCGATCCACGGACTGGGCAAGCCTACCGATTCAATCCGGATACCGGTCAACCTTGCGCCGGGCATCCGCAGGATCGCGTGGTGGTCCGCCAACCTGGATACAGCCACATTCCACCGACTCCGGCACCAACGGAACCGACACCTGAAGAGCGCCGGATCGTCGCGGCGTATCAACGAGAACAGGATGCCCGGGTCGCTCCCACCGGCATCCGTTCGGGCGCCGGCGCGGCCTCGTTCAGCTCCTTGCCAGGGGCGGGGGCATCGTTTGGTGCCAGTGATGATCTCGCCCAGGTTGCTGCGCTCAGTCAGGCC
>Ga0075029_100000131_pt1 | contig 36322 bp, 27 predicted proteins | sample LitLauG_LLR_2013_FD_71391 | JGI IMG/M metagenome (GOLD analysis project Ga0075029, IMG submission 71391) | Freshwater sediment microbial communities from North America - Little Laurel Run_MetaG_LLR_2013 | ecosystem: Environmental > Aquatic > Freshwater > Creek > Sediment | place: USA... | reverse complement strand
GCGCAGGAGATCATTTTGCACCTCGAACGCGAGGGCTTCATTGGCGTCAATGCCGCAACTGCGTAGCGTAGTTAAGAGGAGTTGACCATGCCACTGTTAATGGCCAAAATCCTGGTTGGGTTTGTCGTCGGGGTTCTTATCGGTTTGACCGGCGTGGGGGGCGGCGTATTGCTGCTCCCCGTGCTGATCTTCGGATTGGGAGTGCCGGCGATTGTGGCCGTCGGCTCCGACGCAGTCTTTAACTTCTTCACCAAAATTCCTGCGAGCATCCTGCATTTAAAAAAAGGCACCGTGCGGCGCAGAGTTGTCATTGCTCTGGCATGTGGCAGCATTCCCGGCTCGTACGGCGGAGTGCAGCTCCTCGTACACATTCGTCATCTCTACGGCGATGGAGTGAATAGCTTCATCAAGACCGCCGTGGGCGTGCTGCTCATCATTATCCCGCTGCTGCTGTTGCTGCAAAAACGGATCGAAGAGCGGGTCGCGAACCGTCCGCCCAGCATGAAGGGCTTCGCCGGGATGGCCGTAATCGGCCTGGTGGCGGGCTTTCTCGTCGGTATGACTTCCGTCGGCTCGGGCAGCATTATCATGATGCTGCTTTTGTTGTTCTACAGTTTCCCGCCGAAGGTAAATGTAGGAACCGACATTGTGCACGCCGTCCTTCTCACGGGAATGACCGGTTTGCTTCATTTCCGGCTGGGAAACGTCGATCCAGGGCTGGTTGTATCGTTGCTCATCGGCTCCATTCCCGGCGGGCTGCTCGGTTCTCATCTGGCCACACGCGTCCCCATGCTCTGGCTGCGCCGGATTCTATGCACGTTGCTCTTACTCACTGGCGCTCGCATGTTGTGGGCTTAGGCCTCTGAATGACACAGGAGAACATGAACTCTTCCTACGGCGATATCCTGCAGCGCATCCAGGCTGGGCTGGAGGCTGCGCGCACCGTTTTCACTCGCTTTACACCGGGCGCCATTGAAGCCGAGTACAAGGCTGGGCACGATCCGGTAACGGAAGCGGATCGCTCCGTGGATGCCGTGTTGCGGCAGAACCTGCTACGTGAGGGCGAGGGCTGGCTTTCGGAAGAGACGGTGGATGATTTCTCACGTCTTAGCAAAAGCCGCGTCTGGGTTGTGGATCCGCTCGATGGAACCCGCGAATTCGTGGCCGGCATTCCGGAGTTCTGCGTTTCGATCGGATTCGTGGAAGACGGCCGCCCGGTAGCGGGCGGCATTTGTAATCCAGCGACGAATGAAACGATCGTCGGCGCGATCGATGCCGGCGTTCTTTATAACGGCAGGCCGGCGCAACCGAGCTCCAGGACCGCGCTGCCAGGATCACTGATTCTAGCCAGCCGCAGCGAAGTGAAACGCGGCGAATGGCAACAATTCCAGAGCGGGGAGTACAAGATCCGTCCCATGGGATCGGTCGCTTACAAACTGGGATTGGTTTCCGTTGGTTTGGCGGATATCACTTTTACTTTGACTCCGAAAAACGAGTGGGACGTCGCTGCCGGAGCGGCATTAGTTCAGAGCGCCGGCGGATTCGTCGCCACTCTCGATAATGCTCCGCTGCGCTGTAACAACCGCAATCCACTCCTCACCGGGTTGATGGCCAGCGGCCCTTTTCTGCGTGAGCCTCTGCTTGCCGCGCTCGAAGGACACTTGCCGGCCACTGCGGGCGCGCGCCAGGGCTCGTAAAGCTTAGTCCGGCATGTGAGCGGGCTTGTGCGTGGATAAAAAGTCCCCGATCCCGTTCACCCAGCTCTCAAACTCCAGATCGCTGCGCCCGCAGGTGTCGACAAACCGCGGCAAAAGCAACGGATTGCTCTCGGCAGTGGCAAGTCCGGTATCGCAGGTCGTTGCCGAGACGATGCCGTCGGCCGCAAGCCAGCCCAGGAACTCTCTTTCGTACACGCCGCTCGGATAGCAGAAGTGCGTTCGCGCGCCCGGAACAATTTCCGCGATCCGCTCGCGATTGTCGCGAATCTCCTTGCGGAATAGCTCTTCATTCCTCGGGGTGCGGTGACGATGAGTATGGAGTTGCAGATCGACCCTGGCCTCGTAAAGCTCCGTCAACTCGCGCCGATTCATCAACTGCAAGATGCGCTTCTGCATGATGCCCTGATAGTCGATGTTGAGGCGATCAGCGAGACGCGCGGCGATCCCGTTTTTCTGCTCTCCGGTCAGATTCTGCGTATCGACCCACCGCAAGAGTTGCAGCAATGCTGAATCACGGTCGACCGGCGAGGACAAGTTAACAGGTGGCGCGACTCCAAATTCGCGCAGGTCGACCGTCGCCTGCTCGCGCGCTTTCCACATCATGTAAGAACAAATCAGACTGAACACCGGAAATTCCAGATCGGTGTAGTAGGTCGTGAGATACACGGTCACCGGAAATCCGAACTTGCGGAGCAGAGGATAAGCCCGCGAGTAAAAATCGTGGGTGCCATCGTCAAAGGTGATGGCCACGCTGCGAGGCGGCAGATCCCTGCGATAAAGCCTCTGCAGCGCTTCTCCGAGCGGCAAGACCGAATACTTTCCTGCGCTAAGAATCTGCAGCCGGCGCTCAAGTTGTGATGGTTGAAGGTAGAGTCCCGGCCGCCACCGATGCTCATCTTCCAGAGAGATTCCGTGATAGCAAAGAATCAGCAGCCGCTCCCGGCGCCAGCGGCTGTCCTGAACCAAATGGAATCCGCCGCTGCCTTTCAGGATTGTCAGGGCTCCGCGCCGCAGAGCCCGTCGCATGCGATCGCCGGGTCCCATATTAAGTTGGAACCGCCGTCGTCAGGGTGGTCCGATCAGTCCTGACAGTCTCTGACGATTCGCCGTCAATCACCACTCGGAGCCAGATTTCGAGATTCAGCAACCGCCAGATGCGAGTGCTGTGATCGCGTGTTCCCGCACGATGCTCCGCGAACAAGCCCTTCACAGCCTCCGGACGGAACAGTCCTCGCTCTTCGCTGCGAGGCTCCAGCAATATGCGCTCAAGATCGTCAAGTTGCGATCCGGCGATCCACTGTTCCCAGGGAGTGGGAAAACCCATTTTCTTGCGGTAAATCAGTGGGTGCGGCAAGACATCTTCCACCGCCTGCTTGAGCACGAACTTTCCAGCCATGCCATGAATGGAATATTTCGCGGGAATTCTCGCCGTGAACTCGACCAGTTCGTGATCCAGAAAAGGTACGCGGCTCTCAATGGATGCGGCCATGCTCATCTGATCCTGCTTCATCAGCAACTCGAGAAGGTAGCTGTTGATGTCCGCATAAAGCAGGCGATGGAACAGGTCACCCTTTGAACGTTCCCATGCGCTCATCGACCCAGCATAAGCGTCGCCAGCTTCGGCCAGAGCGTCGCGTGTCAGCAACTCGCTCTGCTCGCTGGCGGAGAACGCGGAGAAAAAATTGTCATAGTAGAAGGACGGCCACGAGTTCCCGTCCCTCACCAGAAACGTATGCCCCAACTTGCGATGCATCCCAGCACCCAGCGGGCTGGCATCGACCGTTTTCCGAATCACATTCCGCAGTGCACCCGGAGTGACCGAGCGGTAGACATGGTCCATTCGCGCGTTCAGGAGCGTCCAGGCGTAGCGGGTGTAGCCGCCAAGAGTCTCGTCGCTTCCCTCACCCGTCAGCACGACCTTTACCCGCTCCCGCGCCAGGCGGGCTACCGAATATAGGGCTACGCTCGAGGGCCATACGATGGGCTCGTCCTCATGCCAGATCAAGCGCGGCAAGTTCTGGAAGAACTCCTCGCGCGTGAGTTGTACTTCGTGGTGCTCGGACCCGATATGCTTCGCCACGTCCCGCGCGAAACCAAGTTCGCTGAATTGCTCTTCTCCGTAGCCCACCGCGAATGTTTGAATCCGATCGCCGCGAATTTTCGAAGTCAGCGCGGCGACTGCGCTGGAATCCAAGCCTCCGCTCAGGAAAACGCCCAGCGGTACGTCGCTCATCAGGTGCGTGGAAACGGCGGTTTCCAGCTTTTCGCGGTAGGTGTTTACGTAATACTCGCGGGGCTGAGGATCAGCATCTACTGTCACCGCAAGATCCCAATAACGATCAATCTTCGGCTCTCCGCCTTCACGCAGTTCCAGCGTGTGACCCGGCATCAGCTTGCGGATGCCTGAAAGCATGGTCTCCGGGCCGGTGATATAGCCGAAGGCGAGATACTCGGCCAAAGTGTGCCGATTGAATTCCGCTTGCATGCCGGGATAGGCGAGGATCGTTTTCATCTCCGAGCCGAACAGAAAGGACTTGCCGTCCCACCGGTAATAGAAGGGCTTGATCCCCAGACGATCGCGAGCTGCAAACAGCAGACGATTGCGGCGATCCCAGATCGCGAAGGCAAACATACCGCGCAGAAGCTTCACGCAGTCCGGGCCGTATTCTTCATACAGGTGAACGATGGTCTCAGTATCGCTGCGCGTGCGGTAGCGATGGCCACGCTTCTCCAGATCGGCCCTTAACTCGACGTGATTGTAGATTTCCCCGTTGAAGACAATCCAGACATTCTCATTCTCATTGGCCAGCGGTTGATGCCCGGACTGAACATCGATGATGCTAAGCCGCCGCATGGCCAGTCCGACATTCTCCTCAACAAAGAAACCATCGTCGTCAGGGCCGCGATGCGAGATGCAGCGGTTCATGCCCGCCAGCACGTCGGTCTGGACTCGCCAGTCGCGATTCGAGAAGAAGATGCCGCAGATTCCACACATGGTCAGATAAACATCAGGACTTCAGTCATAGAGGAATGTTGGAAGTGCAGTCGATCGGTGAGGAAACAACGGGCTCCTCTGCCAACGCCTCCGGATCGGACGAGAAAATCTCCCTTTGATTTTTGTTCAAGATCAACTCAGCAAACGACACAGTGCGACGGAGGCGCAATGCTGGTCCGCCGTCGACTTTCGCCCTGGTACCATTCACCAGGATGAGTCGCTCACTCGCCAGCCTCGGTGACCGGCAACGGCATACAAATTCCGCATCGCTCGAGATCAAACCAGATCGCCACTCTTTGCCAGCCGTGCCGAAAAAGAACGAGTACTCCTCCTGTTGCCCGGAATATTCATAAGCACTCACGTCCGAATCCGGCTTGCGACCGTCAGTTTGAGCGAATGTCCCCGGTGCGCCAAGCACTTCCTGCAATGTTACTATCGCGCAGCAAAACGTGTAGGGAAGTTCCGCTCCTTTGGAGAATTTCAGAACGGTCATGGGCGCCTTCTGGCCATACACGGGCGAGCAAGATTGCCGGTCGACTTCGACAGCCCAGCTATGCGGCTCCGCGGGAAGCAGAGCCAGCCCCTGCGACGCACCCTTCCGGCGAAAGATTCCATGTTCGACGAGCTGCATTTCCGGGCTGAGATGCCAGGAAATTTCCAGTTGATGCCTTCCCTGGCCTTCAATGCGATCGCGGACGAGATACAAGCCGTTTCTTAGCGAGAACGCCCACCGGCGATGGATTACGGCATCGGGAAGCTGCTCGTTGCCAGAATAACTTCCAACAAAGTAATCGAAGCTGCGGCCCCGAATCCAACTCTCTGCCTTCGAACGACCGAGGCGCCGCCAGGAAAACGGCGTGGCGGGCTCAGCCTGACCAACTCCGTCAACCGTGACCGTGTTATGCATCGCAGTTCCGCGAAAAGCGTTGCGGTCACCGCCTTCGCCCACATATTCGCATGTTCCGGGATCAATGAGTAGGCTGTGTCCCTCGCTCTGCAAAGTCACGCTGAGCGCGTCCGCGTGCCCATGACCAGCGCTGTCGCTGCTGAGCGCATTGCAATCCACAACCAACTGAGTTGTCGGCTTGTCAGCGGTCAACAGATAGACGCCAGCATCGGGCAGGGCGGCCGAATCCATACTGATTGGCTTCGTGTCCAGTTCGTCCCAGATCCGGACTCCCTCGGCTCCCAACAGCCAGATGGTTTCTTCGCGAAGATATCCGGCGGCAGCTTTAAAGTCGCCACGATTAAACAGAATTGCCCCGGTCGACAACGGATCGAGAAGGTGCTGGCTTCCGTTGCGCTGCGGGTCGAAGACCCTGCCGCCATCGTCATCGCCGAAGCGGGTTGGCGCGCCGGCACGTCCTAACAGCAACAACACCCCCAGCATTTTTTCCAGTGTTTCTTCGAACTCCTTGGGAACCGCAATACCGTTCACACTCGCGAGCACCGCGGCATGTAGAAAAAAATCGAGTGCGTACACGTGATAGTACGTGGACTGTTCAAAATGAAAGCCGTCTGGCCGAACCTGCCGCCGCGACTCTTCGAGGACGATTTTCCAGCCTGCCGTTTTCCAGCGTTCCGACGACGGGAGTTCCGGACAAAGCACTCCCAGGAAAAACAACGCCACGCCCTCGCCAAGCAGATGTGTGTTGGGAGAGAAGTAAGTCGAAAGGTGACGCTCGATGTGGCGGCCGTGCAGCGCGAATCCTCGCAGCCATTCCTCGCGGAAGTCCGGCACTCCAGGCGCTCCTTCGAGCAAATGGCGCGTCCACAGCCACGACAAACTGCGGAATCCAACTTCGAGACTGCTCGCCCAGTGAATGCCCACTGGATACGGATTCTCCGCCCACCAGTGCCGCCACTGGCGCAGGATCTCGTCTGCATAGCGCGCATCGCCGCTCAGTCGATACGCTTTGGCGAGCGTCAAGAAATGCTGATGCCGGTTTAGCTCCCATGTGACCTTGCTATCGCCGACCCGATCAAAGTCGAGGTAGGGCACGCGGTAGAAGGCCTTCTTGGGCGCGCGCTTGCCATGAACGATATCCGAGTGCCAATCAATCGGGCTTCCGTAGGATAGATCGGCATAGCCGAGCAGATCGAACCGATGCTGGCAAATGCGGTCGGCCTTCTTGAGAATTCCCTCTGCGTAACCGGGAATTCGTTGTTGCAAAAGGGCCAGAAGCGAAGCCAGAGAATCTCCGGCGCAAAAGAAGTTGCCCTGAGCAGGCGCGGGCTGTCGCTGGTCTCGACCAAAACTGAATCCAAGCTGACCCAGCAGCGCATCTTCCCGCTTGGCAAACTCCTGCCGCACACGTCCGCGCAATTCTGCACGGTCCATTCGCGCGAGCCGCTGGGCGGTCTGTCGCCATTTGCCAATCCCCATGAAGTCATCAGCCCTAGAGACGTTTCAATGATAACGATTCTGGCGCCGCGGTGCATGGTCTTCCGACATGTACCAGTGGTTCTACAAGACCCTGTTCTAACGTTATCTGCCCATCGTTCTTTGGCTCTTTTAATGTCTCGACAGGACTCGAGCGATGGTCCCCCAACTCCGTTCCGAGGATGGTCTTAATGCGCCACGGCAGTTACCTGGGCTTCACGGGCCGCTTATCTAACGAAACAATACAAGCTACAAACTGGCTTTCAGTCGCCCTCTTACTTTTCCTCGCCGGGATAACGGTTGGCTGCGGCGCTGCTTCTCAAACCAGCAATACAGCCAACAGTCAGATTGCGCTATCCGTTTCGGCACCCCAGGCCAAGGTGGGGGTCGCCTACAATGTCGTGCCTTCGGTCAGCGGCGGGACCGCTCCCTACATCTTCACTCTCGTAGGAAATCCGCCTCCAGGAATAACCGTCAATCAGCGGACAGGCTCCATCACCGGGGTACCCACAATCGCTGGCGACTACAGCTTCACCTTGTCCGTCTCAGACCCTCCTCGCCTGGATCACGGGGCCAGTCCGGTGACCATCGCCGTTGCGTCCGCCAGTTCTCAAAACAATCAGCGGCCAGGCATCAAAATTTCGCCAGAGACCACCACATTAGTGTCGCAGGCAGAGCAACAGTTCAGCGCCAGTGTTACGGGGACATCCAATACGGCCGTAACCTGGACCGCCAGTGCAGGAACGATCTCCAGTACCGGCAAGTTCACTGCCCCTGAGGTGACCAGCAATACTACGGTGACGATCACAGCTGTCAGCCAGACGGACGGTAGCCTGCAGACCACGGCAGCCGCTGTCGTAACGCCACCTACTCCGCTGGCGATCACGACCACTGCGCTCATCGAAGCAAACATCGGGTCCTCTTACAATGTTTCGCTCTCCGCGGCAGGCGGTACGCCGCCGTATTCCTGGATAGTAGCTGCTGGCACACTGCCGTCTGGAATCCAGTTGCAGACCGCAAGCGGAGTCCTTTCCGGCACGACCTCGGTGAGTGGATCATATTCGTTTACCGCAAAGGTAACCGACGCAGCCGGGAATAACTCGACTCGCGCCCTGATGCTGCCGGTTTCCTCGGTTTCTCAAAGCGGATTCGATGGTCCGGCGGAGTTGCCCCGGGTATACCTCCAAACGGCGATGGCAGATACGCCTGCGCCCGGAAACACGATCACTGTAAACTCCGGCGGCAATCTACAAACCGCGCTCAACAGTGCGAACTGCGGCGATACGATTACCTTGCAGGCAGGCGCGACGTTCTCGGGAGTATTCACGTTCCCCGCCAAGAGCTGCGACGACGGCCATTGGGTCATCGTTCGTACCAGCGCCAGCGATTCCGCTCTGCCGCCAGAAGGCAGTCGCCTGACGCCTTGTTATGGCGGGGTCGCTTCGTTGCCGGGACGCCCTGCTCTGAACTGCACCTCAACCGCCAACGTCTTGGCGAAGCTGTTGATGCCGGCAGGCGGCAACGGACCCGTCCTGTTTGCCGCGGGTGCAAACCACTACCGGCTCATCGGACTGGAGATCACGCGCGCGGTGGGAACGGGCATCGTCTACGCGCTTGCCTCGCTCACCGCACCGGGGGGAACGGCCAGCAATCTTATCCTCGATCGCGTCTGGCTGCATGGCACGGCACAAGACGAAACCAAGAAGGGCTTCGAACTAGGCGGGATGTCTTATGCCAGTGCGATTGATTCTTCCTTCACGGACATACACTGCATCGCCATCACCGGCGCCTGCACCGATGCCTCAGCTGTGGGCGGCGGATCGGGCAATCCTCTCGGCCCGTTCAAGATCGTGGGCAACTTTCTGGAGTCATCGGGAGAGAATATCCTGTTTGGCGGCGCAGCCAGCACCACTACTCCCGCCGATATCCAGATCACCCAGAATCATTTTTTCAAACCCTTAACCTGGATGAAGGGTCAACCGGGCTACGTTGGCGGAGCGGATGGGAATCCGTTTATCGTCAAGAATCTGTTCGAGCTGAAGAATGCTCAACGCGTCCTGCTGGAAGCGAACATCATGGAGTACTCGTGGGGAGGTTTTTCACAGGATGGGTTCGCAATCTTGCTCACTCCAGTAAACCAACCGAGCAGCACTGGCGCCAATCTGTGTCCCGTTTGCCAGGTCACCGATGTGACCATCCGCTATAACGCCATCAGCCATGTGGGGGCCGGCCTGCAAATTGCCAATGCTCTGTCGGAGGCCGGTGAATTCCCGGTGCTGGATGGAGAACGCTACAGCATTCATGACATCACGATCGACGATATCAATTCCGTAACCTACACCGGCAACGGCCGTTTCGCTCAAATCTCGACGCAAGCCCCCAATCCGGTGCTACAAAACCTTTCCATCAATCACGTGACCGCGTTTGGGTCGGGCCTTCTCTCGGTGAGCGGCGCAACCAGTCCGCAGATGGCCAACTTCACCTTTACCAACAGCATTTTCTCGGTCGGGACCTATCCGATTTGGTCGGCAAACGGCAAGTCGACGGATTGCGCGCGCTACGATGTACCCCTCAAAACCTTCAACGACTGCTTCACCTCCTCCGCATTCTCCAACAATGCGCTGATCGGTGCGACCTCGTCGTTCCCGCCCAGTTCGTGGCCCTCCGGAAACTTCTTCCCCACCACGGCTAGCGTATTGCAGTTCGCCAGCTACAACAAAGGCATCGGCGGTAATTACCAGCTTTCGAGCAGCAGTCCGTATCACAATGCCGGAACCGACGGCAAAGACCTGGGCGCTGACGTGAGCACAATCCTCAGCGAGACAGCCGGGGTCTACTAAGACCGCACCTTCGAACCTGCCCACTATGCTCCAACCCCTCGACGCGGCTATTTGCACGCCTGCATTACTTGTTATCGCGCGTTGACTACCCCAGACAAGTACCAGGCTCTATACTGAGAATCTGGGCATGCACTGTATTTTGCGACGAACCGCTCTGCTTCAGAAACAGGAGTGCTCCTCTTCTAAGGCCTGGAGGAAGGCTCGGTAGATGCCCCAGCAGAGCGTTGTCTTCCTGATGTATCACGAACTTGAGATGCCAGGGCGGCCCCTGCGCCACTCCCATCCCGGATACGTACGCTATGCGCTAAGAACCGCTGACTTCGAGAGGCAGATGGAGTTCCTCCGAAAAGAAGGTTGGAGCGGATTAAGCGTCGGACAGGCCATCCGCTTCAGTCATGAAAAATCGGTGGCGATCACGTTTGACGATGGCTCCGAAACCGACCTTCTCTGTGCTGCTCCTGTGTTGCGAGAACTGGGCTTTGGCGCCACCTTTTACGTGACCAGTTCCTGGGTCGGCCTGCCAGGTTACCTCAATCCGGCACAACTTCGAGAGCTGTCAAGCCTCGGTTTTGAAATTGGCTGCCACTCGATGTCGCATGCCTATCTGACCGATGTGGATGAGAACGGATTGCGTCGCGAGATTGTCGAATCCAAGTCGGCGCTGGAGCAGATCATCGGTAAACCCGTGGAGCATTTCTCGTGTCCCGGGGGCCGCTACGACCAGCGCGCGGCCAGGATGGCCGAGAAAGCAGGGTATCGAACAGTTTCCACCAGCACGTTTCAGGCAAATTCGAACGCCACAGATCGCTTGGCGCTGGGCCGCGCCGCGATATTGCGTTCCTGCTCTCTTTCAGACTTTCGGCGAATCTGCCTCGGACAACGGCGTTGGAGCTCCAGAGTGGGTCTTCAACTGCGGAAGGCCAGTAGAAGATTACTGGGGAATTCCGTTTATGATCGCCTGAGAGATGCGTTGCTTTCGGCGCGGGGCGAACCGGCGGAATGATCTGCCGGCGCGTTCTTCGATCGCTAGGTCTAGCGAACCAGAGACTTGTGGGGAACAAGAATGTCCAGATTGAATCCGTTTTTAAGTGCCGCAACTTGTGTTCTTGCCTGTTGTAGTTTCGCCCAGGCTGCAGCTAACACTGCGGCTTCGGATCGATTCGACGGTCCAGCGGAGTTGCCCCGCGTGACTGTGAGCAGCTCGATCGCGGATACACCGGCTCCCGGACACGTCCATTTGGTAAAAAGCGGCGACAACTTGCAGGACGCAATCAACTCCGCCGCTTGCGGAGATACGCTCACGCTGCAAGCGGGAGCAGTGTTTCAGGGCGTGTTCCGATTTTCGGGCAAGTCCTGCGATGACTCTCACTGGATCATCCTGCGCAGCGCAACCCCGGACGGCAGCCTGCCGCCAGAAGGTACGCGCCTTACCCCTTGCTCCGCAGGCGTTGCATCCCTGCCCGGCCGCCCCGATTACCACTGTGCCAGCCCCCGAAACGTGATGGCGAGAATTGAAATCACCGCCAAGTCGGGAAACGGACCGTTCATGTTTCTTCCCGGCGCCAATCATTACCGATTTATTGGGTTGGAGATCACCCGAGCCGAATCTGCTGGGCCAGTCGTGGCATTGGCCGCGGGCAAAGACGACTCCACCGCCCACCACCTGATCTTTGATCGAGTGTGGATGCATGGAACCGCGAAAGGCGAGACGCGGCGCGGAATTCATCTTAAGGGGATGAGGTATGTGGCAGTCATCAACTCCTATTTCTCCGACTTCCATTGCGTGGCGATTAGTGGAACCTGTACCGATTCGCAAACCGTTTCGTCCGGCGGAGGCGACGACCAGGAGGGCCCCTTCAAGATTGAAAACAATTTCCTGGAAGCGGCTGGCGAGAATATTATTTTCGGCGGGCGTCCGGCAAAAACCACTCCCGCAGATATAGAAATCCGCCGCAATCACCTTTTCAAGCCGCTGATCTGGATGCCAGGCCAGCCCGGTTTCGTCGGCGGTGAAGATGGCCATCCTTTCATCGTCAAAAACCTTTTCGAACTCAAGAATGCCCAGCGGGTTTTATTTGAAGAAAATCTGCTGGAGAACTCGTGGGGCGGCTTTTCCCAGGCCGGCTTTGCCATTCTGCTCATGCCCACCAGCCAGAACAATGGTTGTCCGAGTTGCATGGTCACCGATATCACAATCCGATCGGTAAAGATCTTCAACGTGGCCAGCGGATTCTCGATCGCCAACGTTCCCTCCGACACCGGGGGCGTAAGTACGGCAGGAGGGCGTTACAGTATTCATGACGACGTACTCAATCAGGTTCGCGGCAAGGACTACCAGGGTTTTGGGCTGTTCGCCATGTTCATCAACAACAATCCTCCGCTGCACGATGTCCACATCGAGCATGTGACTTCCTCTACGGTGCCCCGCTTCATCATCTCCATCGTGGGGATCAATCCGCAGAAGATGACAAATTTCGTTGTTGCCAACAATATTCTTTCTACGGAGCAGGCGATTGAAATCGGCTCTGGCGGACGAGGAGACAAGAACTGCGCCTTTGCGCCGGATCGGCAGGGACCGTCGGGAGTTATCGAGAATTGCTTCGAGCACTCAACTTTCACCCACAACCTGGTGATCGGAGGGGCGAACTGGCCTGCAGGAAACATCGTGGTGAAAGATTTCGCAGCCGCCGGAATCCGCGTCACCGCCGACGGCGCCTATGAACTCTGCCGCGAGAAAAAAGACGGCTGCAAGAACGCGTCACCCGCAATTAGAGCCGGATCCGACGGCAAAGATATCGGCGCCGACGTGGCGGCCTTTGAGAAGATCATGCAGGAAATCATTTAGCTGCGCGAAGCGACCCCCCGGACGAATGCGTCCGGGCCTACGTGTCTTACTCCGCCGCCTCAACTCCTCTGGCAGGTTGCAGCCTGCCGAGAAGACGCTGTTTTCGCTCAAACATTTTCTTAGCCTCATCGCGCAGCTTCGCTACGAAAGCGTATCGAGATTTCTTCAACCAAGGCACGGAGTGCGGCACGCAGCCGTATTTCTGCTTGTAGGAATTTTCCCCGCCCCAGTCGTAAACAGCGACTCCACGCTGTTTCCAATAACGCATCGCGTACCAATGAATGTATTCGTTGGGACGAAGCGCCTGACTGTGGCGAAAGCTGGCATTACCCCAGAATTCGGCAATCCGGTTAAATCCGGGGAAAAGTCCTGTCGCGATGCATTTTCCTTGCGGATCACGCGCCCGCACGAGCAGCAGATTTCCGCTGGGATGCACGTGCTTGATAAGCGCGCGAACCCTTTCCACTCCGTAGGTAGGAACCAGCCCCTGCTTGGCAAAAACGTCTTTCAACTGCTCGTAATACTCGTCGGCAAAGGCGGCGTCGTGTGCCTCTTCGATGGTCACACCGCTCTTTTCCGCCTTGCGGATACAGCGTCGGCAGGCGCTGTCCATGCGGTTGAAGATCTGCTCCTCCGGCTGGGTCAGGTCGGTTTGGTGAGTGCTGTAAGCACCGGCGAGAAACCCTAACTTGGTGCCGTCTTCCGGCTTGAAGTAAGGATCTGAAACTTCCATGTGCAAGCACTTCAAGGTGTTCCATGCAGTCTGCTCGAGTGCTTCCAGAGCGGCAGCCCTCAACACGCCTTCCACCAGATTGAACCCGATGTACGGGGTGGTCCAACCGGGGAACGAACTGCCGAGGATTTTGACACCGAACTTGGAAAACGTCAGCCCGGTGAAGTAGCCCACGATTTCGCCGCCATCTCTCAATTCCGCCAGCACTGGGGTCGCCTTCTGCGTTTCGCTCACAAACCGAATCCAAGCCTGAGTTTGAAACACCGTGCGGTCGGCGAATTGGTCCAGTCGTGTCCAGTCAGCGGAATCGAAGTCAATAATGTGGCACTTCATCGTGGGGTCTCGTTCTTCGCTCTTTATTTGGAAGTACGCTTGGTTATTTATCGATGAGGATCGCGGAATAGTCCACCATCATCCGCGATAGGGGCGTATGAATCTTCGCCCACTGTTTAAACTCGTAATAGGCAGCGTAAACTGCCCTCCGGCGTTTCGTTGACCAGCTGAGCGAATTCAGTTTCGCGGGATCCGTGGACAACGTATACCCCACCTCCTGCAGATACGCTCCCACTAAAGTCTCGAACTCGATCAATTGATCGGGCGGGAACTTGTCTTTCCAGCGGCCGACGGGAGTAAACCGCCCCTGCTGCAACTCCTCGCCGAAGGACGTAAGCGGCTTTTTCACCGATCCGATGCTCACCTGCTGAACACTGTCATAGTCGATGTCGTGGTGAAGAAAATCGCCGATAGCCGCCAAAGCTTCCCGCGGGCGGTCCACCAGTTCCTCGTAGCGAACCTCCATATATTGCGGCTTCAGCTGCGCCCCCAAGGCTCGCCCCTTGCGAACAATCCACTCCCAGTAGAGGCCAGCGGCCAGCAAGCTTCTACGTTTATCCCAAGGCAACGGACGGCTCCACTCACGCCTGTCCAACGATAGCGCAACATCCCGTGCGTCACGAATAATGTGCACAAACACTGCATCCGGCATGTCCTGGTGAATGCGGAGCATGTGGGGCACATTGGTCGGAGTCGAGTCGATCCATCGATCCACTCCCTGTTTGCGCGCGACCTCCTCCATGATGATCCGCAGAAAACTGCTTGCGCTATCGCATTCCGCCAGCACCTTATCCTTGATCGCATCGGCGTCCAGCCCAGAAACGCGAAACGCCTTACTGCGAAGCCATTCCTCGATGGCTGCCTGCTTGTTCTTCTGATTTCCTAGGTTGCCGTAGATCGGCTCGAGGACGTCGTAGACATTCATCTGCGAATGAAATTCGGCAAAGCCGCCCGACGAAAGCAGCAGATGGTACAGAAAGCTCGTCCCCGAACGCGGACACCCAACGATAAACACCGGTGGTTTCATCCTGCACTTACCAACAGATTCCATCCGAGGCAAACTTTCCATGGGAACGGCGAGAGGCGTCCAGATTGACCAGGTCGATCACAATCTGATCTTCGCGAAGGAGTGCCGCGAGCTGGTCGGTATGAACAGATTTATTTCCCACGATCACGACGTCGCCCCACTTGACCACTTCGTCGAAGTCGGCGGATAGCAGCGATCCGATGTGGGGGATGACTTCCTCGACATATTGGCGGTTTGAGCCGACCAGGCGTCCCAGACTCACATCCTGGTCCCATACTTTGATCTCGTATCCCTCGCCCAGCAGCCGTTTCACTAATTGCACCTGAGGACTCTCCCGTAAATCGTCCGTACCAGCCTTGAAGCTAAGTCCGAGCTGCGCGACCTTTCTCTTTCCCGTCCGCATCACCGCTTCTACAGCGCGCTCCACATGTTCGGAGTTGCTCGGCAAGAGCGACTCCAGCATGGGCAACTTCACATCCAGCTCCTTCGCTTTGTAGGTCAGCGCGCGCACATCTTTCGGCAGGCATGATCCGCCAAAGGCAAAACCAGGAGACAGATATGCCGGCGAAATATTCAACCGCGTGTCTGAAGTGAAGATCTCAGTCACGCCCTCCGCATCAACTCCCATTTGTTTGCACAGGGTCCCGACCTCATTCGCAAACGTGACCTTCACCGCATGAAAGGCGTTCGAAACATACTTCGCCATCTCGGCGACCCGAATGCTCGTCTCAAAGATCTTGCCCGGAGTCTCTTTGTAGAGCTCGCGCAAAAGATCGACCTGAGCACGGTCTTGAGCTCCGAGGATTGTGTACGGCGGTTGCAGAAAGTCCGCGACTGCACTGCCTTCCCGCATGAACTCGGGATTGTAGACAACCGTGAAATCAGCCCCGGCACGGCGCCCGCTTCCCTGCTCGAGGATCGGCAACACGACCGATTCCGTCGTCCCCGGCAGTACGGTGCTCCGCAAAATAAAGGTGTGATGGGATTTTTTCTGCTTCAGCGCTGCGGCGATCTCCCGCGTTACCTTCTCAATGTAAGTCAGGTCCAACTTGCCGTTGCGCAGGCTGGGCGTGCCCACGCATACGAACGAAAGATCGGACTCCAGCACTGCAGCGGTCGGATCGATCACGGCATGAAGGCGGCAGCTCCGGCTGCCCTCGGCCACCAGTTCATTCATGCCCGACTCGACGATGGGACTGCGCCCGCTTTCCATCATCTCGACCTTGGACGGATTGACGTCCACACCGATGACGCGATGACCCATGGAGGCGAAGCACGCCGCTGACACCGAGCCAACGTACCCCAAACCGAACACGCTAAGCCTTAGGCTCACCCTTGGAGTTCCTTGTCGTGAAATATCGCGATCGCGAAGTAGATAATTGTCAAACTTTTTCCCTGACCCGGGCCCAACGTTTCACTATAGCAATCGCCGCTTGGAAGCCGCAAAACCGAAGTCATGTTATTGATCCAGCCTGAAGTTCCCGGTAAGCCAATAGCCACTGTTCCCGCGCAACCGGCCACAAATAGCGCTCGATTTCCCGCCGCGCGTTCGAGATCAGGCGATCCGCCAGTTCAGAATCTTGCAAAACCCGAATCACATTGTCGGCCAATGCTTCAGCGTCGCCCGTTGGCGAAAGCAGTCCAGTTCGTTGATGCTCCACCAGGTAACGCATGCCTTCGGGCTCGGTTGTGACCACGGGCAATCCGCAGGCAAAGGCCTCCAAAATCGAAACCGGCATGTTATCCAGACGGGAAGCGTTGATAAAGATGTCGGCCGCATTGTAGAAACTTGCAATATTGTCCCGAGGGGCAACTCCTTTGAACTCGACTCCCGTCAGATTCATTTCTTCGACGAGCCGGCGAACGGCTGCTTCTTCCGCACCGCCCCCGACGAGATCGAGGCGTGCATCCGGGAATGTCTTCTGTACCCGTGCAAAGGCTCGCACTGCCACATCAACGCAGTAATAGCGGTGAAACCCGCGCGTGCACACCAGGTGAGGACGTAAGGACGGCCTCTCACGAAATGAAAAGTGCGACAAATCCACGATGTTCGGGACGACTCTGGCTGTCAATCCGAATTCGTGAAAGACATCCACCAGATACCCCGACGGGACCACCAACCGGTCGGCTCTCCGCAGGACCTCGCGCGCGACGTACGACCGCTGCAAATGATCGCGGCACTCTCCGCTATGGTAGTTAATCAGCGTCTTCTTCCCGCGCAGGCGAGCCAGAAACCATGCGGGAAGCGGGGCCAATAGAAAAGACGAATAGGAGGCGGAGAAAATGTGGACAACATCCGCCGACTTCAAGCCGCGCCAGAGCGTCAGCAGGTAAAGCGGCTGGCGAATAATGGTTCTCAGGAATGGCACTCCCTGTACCCAGCCCACACCGAAGGGAAATCTCGGATCTACCGGAACGAAGCTGGCATCTGCCTCCGGATCATCCTTCCAATTCTGAATCAGCAAATCCGCCTGTACCGACTGGCCGCCCACATACCGCAAGCTGGGAGCAACCAGCGCCACGCGAACCCGCGGGCGAATTCCCGGTTGCGCGAAAGTCGCGCGGCCAGCGAGGCCGTCGGAATAAAGGTTGCAGTACTGATCGCGAACCTTTTCGATGCTGAACTCTTCCTGCGCGAATTGCCGCGCGCGGTGTGAGATTTCCAACCGCGATTCCTTACTTGCCAGGACACTCTCTAGCCCCGCCGCCAGAGCCTCATCGTCATGTGGACGGACCAGTTGTGCCCTCCCGTCAGCACCCAATTCGCAGTTGCCACCGACTGCGGTCGCTACTACCGGGACACCAGCGGCCATGGATTCGAGCATGGCATTGGAAAGACTTTCCGAGGCCGATGGAACAACGGACACATCCAGGCTTGCCAAAATTGCGCGCACGTCCCGCCGGTCTCCGAGAAAAACGGCGCGGTTCCCTAAGCCAAGATCGGCCGCTTGCCGCTCCAAGTCGGGGCGAAGACGGCCATCGCCAACGAGCACGAATTCCACATTCGAAGATTTCGCTGCCAACCGAGCCGCAGCTTGCAGGAATCCTCGCTGGTTCTTGTACTCCGCGTTCATGCGGGCAATCATTCCAACCCGAAGAACGCCTTCCCGCCGCTCCAAAGCCGGTGCGCACGGCGCGAATGCTTCGTTCGGCAGCCCATTGCCAATTACCACCAGTTTGTCTGCCGGCACGCCCGCCTGCAGCAAACGGTCAGCAGCCGCGCGCGAATTGCAGACCACGCGATCGCACCAGCGAAATGCCGCCAACTGCGCGCGAAACTTGGCAGGACTTAAGAGATCGCCCAACTGGCGATGACTTCCGATCACCAGCGGAACTCCGGCCAACTTCGCGGCTGGAATCAGTACAAGGTTTGTATAGAAATCAAAGGCGTGAGCGACCGCGATCTTCGACCTCCGCAGAGAACCTCTCAAGCGCCAGCGGCTCCGCATCGACTGCATTCCGAAAAGGCTCCCGCCTAAGCGGAACTCGCTCAACTCTCCAAAATCGTCGAGGCTTCCGTTGTCGAGGAAAACGCCCTTCTTTTGAATGCATCCCAGTTGAACGGCGCAGCCCAGGCCCCGCAGAGCTCGCGCGAGTTCTACAAACTGACGCTCCGTGCCGCCAGTCTCCAGACTGTTCGTCATTAAGAAAATCGGGCCGGGAAGAGCTGCGGAAGAGACTGACCTCTCAGACGCACGGGAAGAGGAACCTGCGAGATCAGCCCCAACTTGATCCTGTGTAGGCAAATTCATTCCAGGTTTCCGGCCGCGGTCGTGATGGTATAAGGCTCGCCGCCCCAGGCCTTGGCGCGAATGTTTTCCAGAAAGTTGCGATGCCAGAGCTCGAAAATGAGCAAGCGCCAGATTCCGTGCGAATGGTCGCGGCGCTGGCGGAAGTGCTCGTCCAGCATTCGCCGAATGCCCTCGGGACGAAAATAACCGCGATGCAGACTCCGCGAGTCCAGAAGAACCGAAATGATCAAGTCCTTCAAGTCATTTCGAATCCAGTGCACCAGCGGAAGCGCGAATCCCTGCTTCGGCCGGTTCAGAGCTGCCTGCGGCACGCCGATTCGCTCGGCCAGCTTGCGAAGAATGTATTTCTGCTGGAGACCCCGCATTTTCCACGAGGACGGCAGCCCGGTCGCCCACTCCACAAAGGTATGGTCCAGCAGCGGGACGCGCACCTCGAGCGACGTCGCCATGCTCATCCGGTCTACCTTGGTGAGCACATCGCCGACCATGTACGTCTTCGTATCCAGATATAAAAGCCGGCTGACGGGATCCGTCGCTTTGGCGTCGGCAAAATGCCCGAGCATTACGGCTTCCGGATTTTCGCCGGCCAGCAGAATCTTCCGGAAATCGTCGGACAATAGCTTTATATCCCGATCAAATGAGGGCAAGTAAGAGATGCTGTCGATATAGCGTTCCTGCCAGGGCAGAGAAACGTTGTAAGAAAATTTCTTTCCCCGCATGTCTTCAGGGAGCAGCGGATAAATCTTCTCGCGATAGAAACGGCGCGCCCAGTGCGGAATCCGCTCAAAGTTCTTCCGCCGCAGGTGGACCGGATAGCGATCATATCCGCCAAAAATCTCGTCCCCACCATCGCCGGAAAGCGCCACTTTCACATGCTTTCTTGCGAGGCATGACACATAGTACGTAGGCAACATGGAGGAGTCGCCAAATGGCTCATCCATGGACGCGGTCAAAGTCTCCACCGTCTCGAGCACATCGGACTCGACCGTCAGTTCGTGATGATCGGTTGCGAACTTCTCGGCGACGAGGCGAGCATACTGAGTCTCATTGAAGTCGTGATGATGGAAGCCAATGGAAAATGTCTTAACCGGCTTGGAACTCGCCCTCGCCATCAGAGCCACCACGATCGAAGAGTCCGTTCCACCGCTCAGCAACGCCCCCAGTGGCACATCCGAGATCAATCGCAGGCGGACTGACTCGGCCAGACGCGCCTCCATCTCCTCCAAGCACTCTTCCTCGCTCCGCGGCACGCAGGTGTCGTACTGTGGCAAATCCCAATATTGACGAACGTCGATCTTTGCGTCCTGATATTCCAGCAGGTAGCCGGGCGGCAGTTTCTGAATCCCCGGAAAGGCGGTAAGAGGGTCGGGGATATATCCGTAATACAGGTACTGCAACAGGGCTCGATTGTCGAGCTGAGCCAGTTCCGGCGCAACGGCCAGAATGGCCTTCATTTCCGATGCGAACAGCAGCCGGTCGCCCTGCAGCGCATAATGCAGCGGCTTTTTCCCCAGCCGGTCGCGCGCCAGGAGCAACTTGCGGCGATTTTCGTCGTAAAGGGCGAACGCGAACATGCCCCGTAGCCGATGCACGCAGTCTGCGCCCATTTCCTCGTAGAGATGAACGATGACTTCCGTATCTGTGTGGGTCGCGAAATGATGTCCGCGCTTGAGCAGATCGTCGCGCAGCTCAGTGAAGTTGTAGATTTCGCCGTTAAAAACCAGCCAGACTGAGCGATCTTCGTTGAACACCGGCTGGTGCCCGCCGGCCACATCGATGATGCTGAGGCGGCGCATTCCGAGGCCAACCCCGCCTTTAACGAAGATGCCCTCATCGTCCGGGCCGCGATGCACGATGGTCTGGCACATGCGGTGGATCACGTCGGCGTCTATGTGTTCGCCGGCCGCCGTGCTCACGATCCCCGCTATTCCGCACATCGTTGCCTCAATTCTCTCGAACCTGTAACCCCACGGCTAAACGGCGCCAGCCTTGTGGGCGCAGACCAGAAGCCCCACGACGGGCGTTACCTTCATCAGAATTTCTTCTACCTTTCGAGCCCGTCTTGAGAAAGGCTGCTGTTGCGTCAGTGCAATTGCCTTATGAATCTGCAATCCAGAAGACTGGAGCAGCCGCCGCAAGGAGTCCATACGATTCGCCTTGTAGCGAACCGGAAAGAACTCTTCATACTGCCTGTCATCGGAGCCATGCACCAGACCGAGCCGCCATTTCTCCGGCATGAACTTGGAGGCAATCGCATTCGCCATCACCCCGTAGTTCAGCAGATTGGGCGTTTTGAGGATGAGCGCTCCATGCGGATTCAGGCACCTTGCGATTTCCATAAATGCCCTCAGCGGATCGTCGAGGTGTTCTGCCACCATGTTCGCAGTGACCAGGTCAAAGCTGTTATCGGCGAAGGGCAGATGATAGAGTGAGCCGCTTACCAGCAATTCAATATTGCGATGATCTGTCGCCTGCGGATCCAACCCCATCAAAAGCCTTGGACGATGAGCCAGCCAGTCTTCCAACGGATCCATGTCTTCTTCCAACAGACGTCGCCCGCATCCTGCGTCCAGCCATACGGTAGTGGGCGTCAGATGCTCGGAAATCAGGGTTGCATAGGCTTCTGACTTCGCCGCCCATTTTTCTCCCGTGAGCGGAAGCTCGATCTGCTGAGTTTTCGATGATGAGTGCATTCCCGCCCACTGACGTCCTGAAAATGACGACCTGAACGCGTACGTATCGTCTCACAACGATGGCTTGCGTCCCCGCACTGCAATGGGAACGTCCCCGACATGCAAATCTTCCATTCCGCAGCTCTCGAACCAGCGGAATACTTGCTCATACGTGTGCTTCGACTGATACGTGGGGGAATACCAGTCAAAAGTATCGAGCACCCTCCATTTCCGGTTCGGATCTCGATTCACCGGAACGAGATAGCGCACCAATCCGGAGAGCGGGCGGCCAATGACCGGCAGAACGCGCAACCCGCTATCGACGCCGTTCACCACCGGAACCACCACGCCAAGAATGCCATGCAGAGTCTTCGCCGGCATCTTGCTCGTGAACCGGCGATAGATATCGCTGAATCGATACCAGGGGTTGTAGGCGCTGTAAAGCCAGACCGCCAGAACACCGCCGGGTTTCAAGTATTGCGGCAAATTCTTGACCGCCTGCTCGCAATTGGGAGTGTGATGCAGCACTCCAATGCTATAGATGTAGTCGAAACTCCCGGTGGCAAATGGCAGTGCGAAAGCGTCGGCTTGCAACGCAACGAATTCCCTCCCTGACAGATTGCGGGCCGCCACCTCGGCGGCAGCACTCAAATCGATGCCCACCACCCGGGCGCCCCAGCGCGTGGCGACATCAGCGTAGCGGCCCATGCCGCACCCGACATCGAGCACTAATTTTCCCTTCACATCCGCCGCAGTCAGACCGGTTTTACGGTGAAAATCTTTCTCCGACTCCTGGCTCTGGGCATCATCCAGTTGCGTACGCGCATAGCGCTGCCACTGGAAGCCAAAGCTGTCCGCATAGTTCTCCGCACCCGCAAAGCGAACAACTCCGCTTTGCACCGGAAAGCAGCGTTGACAGCCCGAGCACACGAATCCCGTGCCTTCTTCGTTGAGCGCCGCCCGGCACGCGGGACAACGCAACAATTCCAGCAACTCAGCGGACCAGCGTGACGGCGTCTGGTTTTCGGTCGTTGGCATTCCAATAAGCAAAACGGCGCACTCCCACTCCTGGGACTGGCGAGCTTTCTCGTTCTCTGACAATGGCGACTAACGCGGAGGTATACGCGACGGCAAAATACGGGAAGAACTGGTAAGCCTCAGGCGCGAACAAGGCCCCGACCGCGAAGCCGACCATCGAACTGTGCAGCCCTCCCACGAACAAGGTCGTGTGTACATCTAAGTCTTTCCGGCGGCGAAGTTTTCTCAAGTTGCCGAACGCCCGGCTAAAAATCAACAGATACAGAATCAGCGAAGGAATTCCTCCCTCCACTGCAATCTGCAGGTAAGTCATGTGCACGTCATGCCACATGCCGGAATATTCCGGAAAGTTTGCCAGCCCCAACCCGAAAATGGGATGAGTCTCGATCCCATAAAGAGCCCGGAACATCAAATATTTCCGCGCCTCGTAGGAGTCGTAGGCAATTTCCGCCATCTGCGTGTCAGCATGGCCGGTGATGGCCACCATCCGGCTCATCAGAGGGCCGCCGGCGATGGCCAGCAGCAGGGCGGCGGTCAATCCAGTCACAACCAGCAGGTACAGCCTCCGGCCTCTGACGCCGAAGTGCCACAAGCACACGGTCCCGGAAATCATCAGCGTAATGAATCCCGCTCGGGAGGCCGTCATCACCAGGGTGAGGCCCATGATCAGAATCGCTCCGAGCCATCCCAACTTCTTCACCGGGCCTTTGGCGGTCAAAAGAAAAGCCAGGCAAAATGGCAGCGTCAGGACGACGGCGAAGGCAAGATCGTTCGGATTGGAGTAAATACCGCCAATCACGCCTTCCAGCCGCGGTCGGGAGTGTCCCTTAATAATCGAGATCGCACTGATGATAGCGACGGAACCAGCTTGAATAAAAATGATGCTTCGAAGCCGGTCGAAATCCGTGACCAGCAGGAAAGTGAGCACCCACGCGATGTATACCTTGGCAAAATCCAGGGTATGCATGGTCGCGCCGCCCCTCCAAATCGGTGACAGCAAGGCCGAGACGAGAAGCACACCGATCAACGCCAGCAGGTATTTCGATTCGATCGGCAGGTCGCGAAACTTGCGCCGCGTCCTCCCCATGCTGCTGATCAGTCCCACCAGCGCCAGGATCGCGGTAATTTTGGCTAGAGGAATGTATCCGAATCCAGGGATCCAGTCTTCCGGGCGCGCGCAGTAAACGAAGTAGAACGCGCTGAGCCAGAAAAATGCCCCTTTCTGCGAAGCGGTCTTCTCCGTCGCGGGGATCGTTCCCGGATTTTGCACTGTCGTGTTCAGCAGATTCCCCTTGGTTGTTACGCGAACCGCTCCGCGAACGGTAATGCCGCGGTCGATGCGGCCCCTGAAACCTTTTTCAGCACGGCCTCGAACATCTTCCCCACGACGGGCCAGTCGTAGGCCGCAACTAACTCCGTAGCCGAGCTCTCGTATCGCTTACGGAGTTCCCTATCGCGCAGCAGCATCAGGATCGAACTCGCAAATTCACTCGGCGAGTCCGCCAGAATGATGTCCTTGCCGTGATGCACGTCCAGTCCCTCGGCTCCCACCGAGGTCGAAACTACCGCTTTGCCCGCGGCCATCGCTTCATAGATCTTCAGCCGGGTTCCCCCGCCGATGCGCAGCGGCACGACCACAACCGACGCGCACCGCAAGTATTCAATGACAGAAGGAACGCGCCCCGTGACTTCCACAGAACTGCCCGCCAGATTTTCCACTCGTTGACCGGGATTCCTCCCCACAATCAAAAACTTCGCCGCGGGGACTTCCTGCAGAACCGCAGGCCACACCTGCTGGCAGAAGTATTCGACCGCGTCGATGTTCGGCTCCCAATCCATCGCTCCCACGAAAACCACTTGCGGCGAACCGCCGTCCGCATCGCTGCTGCTCTGCGCCGCATACTGCTGCACGTCGACTCCTGTGGGGACCACGGTAATCCGATCCGAATTCACCCACGCACTCATCAGCTTCCGGTCGTGCTCCGACACCGCGATGACGTGATCGAATCTTTGTACGGTGTCCTTCTCGTACGCCAATGACCGCCTGAACTCCATGCCATAGACCAGACGCTTGGCGGCATTCGTCTCGGTCTCGGAATGACGCCGCCAGATTTCACTCTCCACGTTGTGCTGAAAAAGCACGGTCGGCAATCGCAGATGCTCCGGATAATTCACCGCAGCATCCAGAAAGTCGCAGACGGTGACATCGAAGCGTCGTTGCTCAAACCAGGAATATAGCCTTTCCTGCACTCGCGCCGATTGGAACCTGCTCACCGAGTATGGCAATCCGCCCGGCAGACGCCGCAGATAATCCAGAGCTCGCGCCGGCTTTGATTCGCTCCCGCCAATCGATTCGCACGCGGCGCCAGGCAGATGTTCAGCCAAACTCCGCTCATACTGCGGATCTTTTTCGCCGCCGTAATAGGACAAGAAAACCAATTCATGCCGTGAAGCCAGATAACGGGCAACATGGTACGAGCGGATGTCGCCTCCGCTGTGGACCGGCAACAGCTTGTTCGCCTTTACCCACAGAATCTTCACCGGATCCAGACCACCTTCCGTCCCGTGATGAATTTCAGAAATGCGACCGCAGCGGCCGTGTTCAGCACTACAAAGGTAAGTGCCGCATCCCCCATGCGGGTAATCGGTCCAAGACTCAAGCGCAGCCGGGCCAGCAATCCCAACCCGTAAAACAGCAACTGCAAAACGAGGGCCATCCGGTAAATCTGCCCCGGCAGCAGAATCGACGACACCAGCATGGCCGCCAACGCAAAAGGCACCACCAGCCGCAACAACTTGTGACTGATGAATTCCAGGCGAAGCGGGTTGCTGCCGCTGAGAAGCCACGGCGCCAGTTGCACCAGTTGGTAGTTCCCGCTCAGCGTTCGCACTTTACGCGCGAACTCGCGCTCGGCCCCAAGAAACGGCACATCCCACACGCGCGCTCGCGGTTCAAAGATCACGCGCTTGCCCCGGTGCACCACTTCCATGGGCACATACACATCATCCAGAATCGTCCCCGGAGGCACAACCGGCACCAGTTCGCGCCGCACGGCATACAGTGCACCGGTAGCGCCCACCGCCGAACCGGAGCGGGCTTCCAGTTGCCGGATCTCTTTTTCGACCCGCCAATACAATCCCATCCCGTTGACGCATTCGCCCGACTTCGGATCGCCCAGCATCAACTCTCCGCTCACACAACCCACTTCGGGATCCGCAAACCCCTCCATCAGTAAACCGAGGGCATTGGCCTCAATCTGCTGGCGCGCATCCGTGAAAACCACGATCTCGCCCTGAGCCAAACTGACAGCGTCGTTCAGCCCCGCCGCCTTCCCGTTCGGCAACTGGTTCAGTAAAACCTGCACTCGAGAATTGCCGGCAAACCGGCGAAGAATATCGGCAGTACGATCGGTGGAACCGTCAGAGACCACGACGATCTGCAGCCGCTCTGGTGGGTAAACCAATTCCAACAGGTTCTTCATCTTGCATTCGAGAACCTGCTCTTCATTGCGCACCACCATCAAAATCGAAACGAAGGGCTGCTGCGGACCGCGTTGCACCGGCCATGAGTTCAACAGCGCGCGGAGCCACAGCCATACCACATACCCCAGGTAGGTGTAGAAGATCAGTCCGGCTGCCCCCCAGAAAATCCATTTCATTGCGCGCCCCGCCCCAGCAGGACGATCTTGACGGTCTGGAACATGATCAGCATGTCGAGGCCGACGGAGGCATTCTTGATGTAGAACAGATCGTATTGCAGTTTCTCGCGCGCATCTTCGAGCGTGTTGCCGTACTTGTACTGCACCTGCGCCCAGCCCGTGATTCCCGGACGCACAGCGTGCCGCACACCGTAATACGGAATCTCGCGGCTCAGCCATTCCACGAACTCAGGCCGCTCCGGCCGTGGACCAACAAAATTCATGTCGCCCTTGAGCACGCACCAGAGTTGCGGGAGTTCGTCCAACCGCGAAGATCGCAGAAACCTGCCCACCCGCGTGATCCGCGGATCGTCATCGGTGGCCCAGGTCGCTCCCGTATCGGCCTCGGCATCCTGGCGCATGGTGCGGAACTTGTAGCAGTAGAAATGGACCCCGCCGTATCCCACTCGTTTCTGGCGGTAGAGCACAGCGCCGGCGGAATCCAGCCGGACAATCAGCGCAATAAACGGCAGCAAGGGCAGCGAGATGACCACTCCCGTCAGCGCGAGTGCAAAGTTAAAAAACCGGCTCATCAGGCGCGAGAAGTTGCTGAAGCGAAATCCTTCGGCAAAAATCAGCCAGCTCGGATTCAACTGCTCCACTTCGATGCGGCCGGAAATTTTCTCCAGCCACGAAGTCGCCTCTTCAATCGTGACGCCTGCCAGCCTGAGATCCAGCAACTCCTTCACCGGAAGCGTGCCGCGCCGGTCGGGCATCGCCACAATGACGCGATGTACGCCGTCCTCTCTCGCATGGTCGAGCAAGTGAATAGCAACGGTGCCGCGCGTGAGTTCGCCTTCCAATCCGCCGGTCCAGCCCACCACGTCGATTCCGAGTTCGGAGCGCTGGCGCAGGCCGTTCACCAGGCGCTGCGCCCGGTCTCCTGTGCCCAGCACGTAAACGCGCTCACGGAAGTAGGGCTGCCGCACCATCCACGAATACAGCACGCGCCAACCGAACAACATGAAGGTGAGAATCGCCAGCCCGGTGAGCAGCGATCCGTTTCCCGGCAGGAAGCGCGGGAAAAAATATCCAATCGCCGATAATCCAAGCGCCACAAACCCCAGGACTAACAGCAGGCGGAAGGTCTGATCCCACTTGGCGCTGAGACTGGAAGAATCGTAGAGGTCCAGCCAGTGCGAGAGCAGGAGAACAAACGCGGTGACCCCAAGGATCTTCAAATACCCGCCCTCTACGTTGAGCAGCAGCCACCAGTCTTCGTTCTGCACCCTGGTGCCCACGACAAACGAGAACCATACAATCAAGGCTTCCACCCCCAGTAAAATGAGGGTGCGCAGCGGGTAATAGACTTTGAAAAGCCGGATCACTACTTCCCCCCTAGGCCTTGGTCACATCTACATTCTTCTGGTACGCCTCGTAGTAGTAGCGCGCGTACGGAGCTGCATCCTCGCGCGTTCCGTTTAACACCACACCAATCAGCGCCTGGTCGGGGAATTCCTGGCGCGCCTTGCGGGCAACATCAGACGGCGTTGCATTCGAACGCACCACCATCAGCACTCCGTCGCATGCCTTGGCCAGCACGCTGGCATCGGAAACCGGAATCGCAGGTGGTGAGTCGATGATGATCCAGTCGAAGAGCGGCTCCAGCCGCTGCAGCAGCATTCTCAGCCGCCCATTGCCGACAAGTTCCGCCGGATCGGCAAAGCCGGTGCCGCTTGGAATGAAGAACAGATTCTCCATCGGCCCGCGTTGGATGATCGCCAGTTCGTCGCAGCGTCCCTGCAGGTAATCGGAGAGTCCGGGCCCGGCTGTTGTGCCCAGCATCAGGTGCAGCCGTGGACCGCGCAGATCGGCATCAATCAACAGGGCCCGCCGGCCGTGTTGCCGCACAATGACCTGAGCCAGATTCGCCGAGGTAAACGACTTCCCTTCTTTCGGCAGCGCGCTGGTGATGAGAAGCGTCTTGAGCGTCATCTTCTCGCGCAGGTGGTAGAGCCGCGAACGCAGGGTGCGAAACTCTTCCGTTCCCCGCGCGCTGTCATCGCCGTTCATGAACAGCATCGCGCCGAGATCCGGCCTCCACTCTCTTTGCGGGCAACGAGCCAGCAGCGTGTCCACACTGAACGATCCGCCCAGCGACGGCATACCGGACACAGCCGGGGACGCGGGCGCCGTTGCTACGGGAGCGTCAGCGTAGACCGGCGGATCCGCCACTGGCGTGGATGCGTAAGCAACCGGCGCAGGATTTCCCTGCGTCGCCGCCCGCTCCTGCTCGGCTTTCTTCAAAGCTTCATGAATTCGGCTCATAGGTTCCTTTCGTCGGAGGCTCTTTCGGTTCCGGCTGGCGCACCCGCTCGGCCAAGGTGGCCAGCGAGCGCAATGCCTCGGCTACATCGAAGTTTTCCGGACTCATCTTGTTCGGGGATGGCGGGGGCGCGGCGGCGTGGTTGTCGCCGAGATCGAAGTCGCGCGCCACCGTTTCCACAACATTCGGCCCGATAATTTTTTGCTGGTCCACAAACGCGCTCACCAGGCAGTGCTCGCACAAAAGATTGATCACGCGCGGAATTCCGGACGCATAGCGGTGAATCTCCAGAACTGCCTCAGGATTGAAAATCTCCTGCCCGTTCGACCCCGCGATGCGTAACCGCTGCTGCACATAAGCCTTGGTCTCTTCGAGCGTCAGCGGATGGGTCTTGGCGCGCAGCGTCAGTCTCTGCTTCAACTGCCGCAACTGCGGCTGCTTCAGCTTCTGTTCCAGTTCCGGCTGCCCGACGAGCACGATCTGCAGCAACTTTTCGGTGAAAGTCTCGAGGTTGGTGAGCATGCGAATCTCTTCGAGCACTTCCTCGCTGAGATTCTGCGCTTCGTCCACGATCAGCACCGCCGTCTCCCCAGCACGATAACGGTCGAGGAGCCAGTTATAAAGCCGCAGCAGGACCTGGCTCTTCGCCTCCGAATCGCAGGGGATGCCAAAGTCCGCCATCATGTAATCGAGAAATTGCGGCACGTTCAGCCGGGAATTGAAAATAAATGCCGTCGCCACCTGCTGCAGCCGCAGCCACTCCAGCAACTTGTTGATCAGCGTGGTTTTGCCCGTCCCCACTTCGCCCGTGAGCAGGACAAAGCCCTTACGGCTCTGGATTCCATAGGTCAGGCAGGCCAGCGCCTCTTCCGTGTGCCGCGTTAAGAACAGATAGCGCGGGTCCGGATTGACGTTGAATGGGTTGGCCCGTAGTCCGTAAAACTCTTTGTACATAGTCTCCCTGCGGTTCCCAGCTACACGCCGATAGTCTGCTTATTTTTCTCGGCGTCCTTGTTGCGGTGCCAGAACCTGTACTTTCCGTTCTTATCGTTCCCGTTCTCCGCGGCCGCGATTCCCACCCAGGGGACGGCGACGAGCATGGGCAACTCCAGTGCTGCCTCGGCATCGGCTTCGGTGCGGATGGATTTATCCCGCATTTCGAGCCACATGGCCAGGCCGATCCCGATCGCCAGTCCTGCTCCCAACCCGCCGCCGGCAAACAGCCAGCGGTTGGGGAAGCTCGGGGAATCCGGAAGATTCGCCGGATTCAGAGGAAACATCCGCTCGCCTTCCGACTGGTTGGTCATCTTCACGGTCATGTCCGCCGAACTTTTCTTCGCCAGCAGTTCCTGATAGCTCTTTTGCGCGTTTTCGGAATCGCGGGTCAGCGCCTTGTACTGCTCTTCGACCGTCGGACTGAGTGATACCCGGCCCTGATAGTTCGCGATCTCCTGCTGTAGATGTTTCTGGTCGCGCGTCGCCGCGCTGATCAGATCACCGTACTGGTGAATTTGCAGCCGCATCTGGCGAAGCTCCGGCGGTTCCGTCGCCGATGCCTTCTCCGTGCTGACATCGGGCGCCTCCGCACTGGCCTTGTTCACCTCGGCCAGCTTCTTCTTCACTTCGGCGATGTCAGCCTTGGTCTTGATCACATCCGGATGTTCCTCGGTATATTTCGCCTCTAAGTCGATCAGTTGTGCCTGCAGATCCGAGAGCTGCTTTTCGAGCGTCTGCGGATTGGTCGACGATTGCGACGACTTCCACGCCGCCAGTTGCGAAGCCAGCATCGATTCGGTGTAGGACTTGTCCTGCTGTGCCCGGTTCAGAGTCTGCGTGTTGGCCTCGAGCTGCGAATTCAATCCCATCAGGATCTTCAGGTTGTTCTCTTCCTCCCCGGGAAGCTGCCCCACATACTGCTTCTTGAAGGCAGCGAGCCTGGAGTCGAGGTCGTCAAGATTGCGTTTGGCATCTTCGAGTCCCTTGTTAAGAACGTCGCTGGTGCCGCTGGCCGCCGCCTGAATGGACTTGAGGTTCTCGTCCACCAGCAGCGTGGTCAGTTCGTTGCACACCTGTTGCGCGTCGCGGGCGGTCGAAGAGGTGTAGCTCACGTAGAAGCCGGGAACCGGGCTTCCGCCCGGCTTCTTTTTCCCGCCGCCTCCGATCTGGGACAGATCGGTGATCACCGGCTGAACGCTCATGTTGAGGCGAATGGTGTCGATGATCTCACCGATATCCTGGCTGCTCTTGCCCGGATACAGGCGCTGCACCACCGGCTCCAGGCGGCTCTGGCTGAGAACTTGCTGCTGCAGGGTGGCCACGCGCGCCGTCAGATCTTCCGAGACGACCGGCTGCACCATGCTCTCCGGAACCTTCTGCCCTTCCACCAGGATCAGCGACTGCGAGGTGTACTTGGCCGGGAAAGCGTAGGAGACCAGAAATCCCACCAGCGGCGCCAGCAGTACCGGAATCAGGATCACCTTCGCCCGGCGGCGCAACATCGCCAGATAATCGTCCATCGTTAATTCGCGATTCTCAATCATCCTCGTGTCCTTTTCCTTAAAAGTCGGGCTCATGAGCTCAGTCAATACGGATGGGCCGGGGCGTCCAATCCAGCCCAAAGGTGATCACATTCCGGTTCGAAATCCGGCTGCACGCGCCTGCCGTTCCGCACAGCGAACTGTCAAAGTAGAGTTCGTTGAACTGGTAGCTGGCAAATCCATGGAAGTCGTGCCCAAAGACGCGGTGCAGGGCCACGCCGGCAAAATCATAGGTGTATCTGTTGGCGGCAACGCCCGCGCTGGACGGCTGAATACGCGCGTTACGCGAATACCCGATGTCAGTGGAGGCTCTCCACACCCGTGACAGCGGGCGTTCCGCAGACAGTCGCGCAATGTCGCTCTGTGCTCCGGCAAAAAGCCCCGACCCAGAGGTTTCAAAGCGCTGATAAGAAGCGCTCACCGTGGTCTTGGTGAACTTGTAACGCAGCCGGAACTGGCCTGCGCCCCCGAGCCTGTGGTCCGGGATGGTTCCCGACACTGTCATTGTGGCCTGGTTGTAGCTGCAATGGGGATTTCCAGCGATAACATCGAGGGCCGTGCACGCCGTGCCGATGAGGGTGAGCTGCGGTCCAGCCGCGATCAGCAAATCCATTCGCCCGGAAATCTGGTGCCCGTACATCAATTGAATGATGTGGCTGTGAAATGCAGTGGCAAAGACCGAGAAATCGAAACCCTGGTATCCGTACACCATTGCCACCTGCGTTTTGCTGGTCAGCAGCCGGCTGTATCCCACCTGGCCCGACACCTGCGAGGTTCCCACGAAGTTCGAGGAAGCCGACGCACCAGTGTTGGGAACAAAGCCGCCATAAAAGTGCGTGAAGGCGTAACCACCCGCGGCTGTGACCGCCGATTTGGGGGTGAGATACTCCGACACATCCGCCAGGGCCACGTTCAAAACACGTGGCGCCAGGCCGAGCGTTCCGAGGGAGCTACCTCCGTAGAACGTAGAAAACGAGGTCGTCCCCAGGGATTCGATTCCCAGCGACCCCAATGATCCGTAACCGCCGCCAAAATTTCCTTCCGGCAGATAACTGAAGCTGTCGCGCGCCGCTAACTGGCCGCGCTTCCACGTGATCTTCTGCTGCAAATCCATCTGCTGCAGAGCCTTGAAACCCTGCCCCGGCGAGTCGTAATAGGCAGCGCCACCGATGTAGTCCATGGCCAGATCGTAGTGGCTCCAAAGCCGTTGCAGCGTCAAGCTGCCTAAGGCGCGAGTGATGGAGGTAAACGATCCCCCGCCACCCAGCGCGTTGGCTACGTTGGTATCCGCGGACTCGCTGACCGTGGCGCCCGGCTGGATGTAGCTCAACGGCGCGGCGTGTGGTTCCAGAGAGGGCAGGTCCAACCCGGATAGAGGCGGGTTTTCTGTCACTGCTGGAGGCGGATTCTCCTGTCCGTAGGCCGGAATGGGCTGCTGCGGAGTTGAGGTGTTGTCCTGCGGTGCACTGCCCGGAGCTGGGGCAGGGCTGTCGGGCGTGGAGGTATCCTGGGCCGCTGCGCTGAATGCGAAAGCAAGAACGGCGAGGGCCAAAATACCCCAAATTCGCGTGCTGTAGCGTGTACTCATCGCAATTCCTACGGAACCACCACCGTGTCGCCCGGCTTCAAGGCGATGTTTTGTTCCGGATGATTCCCCTTCACCACTTCCTTGTAATTGAACGGCAGCTTCACCTGTTGACCGTTCTCGGTACGCAGCAGATAAATCGCTTTCAGATTCGCAAATTGCGTGAATCCCGCCTCCGCCAATGCCTGTAGAACGGTCATGTGCGGCAACAGCGTCATGGGCCCCGAATGCGTGACTTCCCCGGTAACAAAAATTCGCCGGCTGTTCATCGAGTTCACCACTACGGTGACGCGCGGGTCGGCGATGTATTTCTTCAGCTTCTCTGTGATGGAGTCCTTCAACTGCAGCGGCGTCAGGCCCGCGGCAGGAATGTCATTGAGCAACGGCATCGAGATCTTGCCGTCGGGACGGACCGGCAGGGTTTCGGTGAGATCCGGTTCCTTCCACACGGAAATCTTGAGCACGTCATCGGCGCCAATTACGTAATCGTTGGAACTCGGCGTTTCTGGCGGCGCAGCGGGCTTGTCCGCCCTTGGTTCGTCCACCTTCGCGTCCGCAGGCTTCGCAGCATTGCCCTGCGACGCGTTGCTCTGCGCGGGCGCGTTGCTCTGCGCCCCGGCCAACGTGGCCAGCAGGACCATGCCCAGCCACACACTCCACTTCATTCCCTTCTTCATACTCTCCATACCCTCTTGCCGAAATTACGAGGCTCCAAAGCCTTCGAATCCGATTTGCTTCAGTTTGTAAAGCAACGCCTTGTAGCTGATCTTCAATTCCGCGGCAGCCCGGCGGCGGTTCCAACGGGTGCGCGCCAGCGCGCTCAAAATCAATTCCTTTTCCGCTTCGCGCGACGCCGCTTTCGCCGCCGCCTTCAGCGAGGTTGAGGCGCCGTTGCCGCCGGCCTCCGGCTTGCACAGGAGCGCGCGCAATCCGCCCATCGCCACATGCTCGTCTCCGAGGGCCACCAGCACTCGTGCCGCGTCCTCTAATTCCCGCAGATTCCCCGGCCAGGAATAATCCAGGAAAGCACGCAGCGTCTCGGCGCTCAGGTCAGGTACGGTGCGGCGAAAATCTCTCGCATACTTGCGCAGAAAGTGCCCCATGAGAAATGGGATGTCTTCTTTCCGCTGGCGCAGCGGGGGCAGCCGCAGGCAAACACCGCTTACGCGGTAGTAGAGATCCTCACGCAGGTGGCCTCGCTTCAATTCCACATCCAGATCGCGGGCACTTCCGCAAATCAGGCGCACGCGGCCGATATCCGCGCCGACTCGGCTGTCCCCGACCGGAAGCGCTTCGAGCAGATATTCCTGGCAGTCTTCCCGCAGATCAGCCAATTCATCCAGATAGATCGTTCCCGCGCCAGCGCCATTCTCGCCGTCTGCCAGCACAGCCTTCATCTCGTCTGGAAGCAGGGTCGAACAAATCAGGCGCTGAAAAGGCTGGCCATTGCGCCGTGACATGCGATGAATGCGCTGCGCGGTGGCATGCTTGCCCGCACCACGCTCCGCCAGGAGCAGCACCGGCACATCGCTCTGCGCCAGTTCCCGGATCACTCCCTCGACCGGGCGCATGCAAGCACTCACCCCCTCGACGAAGGGGAGCGCAGCGGGCTCAGCCGATGCGGCACTGCCTTTACTGCCCAAGTTAGGCAATAACTTGCTCATCTTTTCCTTTTTCGGTTAGAAATCGCGGTGCCCGCGCGTCTACCCACTTGCGAGCACGAATCTTGCCAACGCGTCTCGCTGGGCTCCGCAAGTTTCTCCCTATTTTACCCCTGTTTTCAATCACTTCCAGAGATTCTGTCGAACCATGAAGGATGTCCTTAGACAAGGGAGAACCGGAACCAACATATTATCCGAAGTTATGGGAAAAGTTTTTCTCAATCTCAACCCCGGCTAGGCCGGAGTTGTTTCCCCAGATTCGGACAAAAATGCCGCAATCGCCGCGCTCGCATAAAGCCCAGCAACAGCGTAATCCAACAACGCATTTCCCTCGCCCTTACTCTGGTAAGTCACATGGTGACCGGAGTTTGGTTTGCACCTGCGCCGGGTTTTCGCTTATGCTCAGACTTCCCCCGCCTGTGAAAATCGAGCCTTCGTGACCCAGTTGGTGCAAACCGAGCCCCGAGTTGCGCGCCCAGCATCTGCCTTCGTTTCAGCAGTCCCGTCCTGGCGAGCCGGCGTGCTGACCTTTCTGTGTCTTTGGCTCTACTGGTCGACGCTGGCACGCCTTGTGGGCCAATGGTGGCACGATCCTAATTTTTCCCACGGTTTCTTCGTCCCGCTGTTCACCGGATTCGTGCTTTGGCAGGAACGCGACCGCTTGGCTCGACTCCCGACAAAGCCCTCGTGGTCTGGACTTGTGCTGCTGATCTTGGCTCTTCTTCTGTTGATCGTCGGCCAGTTTGGCGCGGAAATCTTCCTTGCGCGCTCTTCCTTCGTCCTGCTCCTGGCGGGACTTACCATCCTGTTTCTGGGATGGAACGTTTTCCGCGCGGTGCTGTTCCCGTGGGCGTTTCTATTCCTGATGATCCCCATCCCGGCGATCATCTTCAACGAAATCACCTTCCCGCTGCAACTGCTGGCGTCGCAGGTATCCGCAGCCACATTGCCGCTGCTCGGCGTGCCTATCCTGCGCGAAGGCAATGTCATCAACCTGCCTTCGATGGCTCTCGAAGTTGCCGAGGCGTGCAGCGGCATCCGGTCACTGATGTCTTTGCTGACTCTGGCGATCATCTACGGATACTTGATGGAGCGCCGCGTCTGGGTTCGGTGGCTGCTCGCAGTAGCGGCGGTGCCGATTGCGGTGGCCGCCAACAGTGTGCGCATCATCGGCACGGGATTGCTCGTCCAATACTGGGACGCCGATAAAGCCGAGGGCTATTTTCACGCCTCCTGGGGATGGATCATCTTCGTGGTTTCGCTGCTCATGCTCTACGGCCTGCATGCCCTAATCCGCGTGATATGGCCCGATCGACCAGAAAAAAATCGGGGAGAACAAGCGTGAGCAAACTGTCGCTGCGTTTCGTGGTCGCCGCAGTTCTGATCGCCTCCGCCGCCACATTTCTGCAGGCCCGCCGGCGGAGTGAAGTATTCCCTCCCCGCCTCACTCTTCAACAATTTCCGCATCAGCTCGGAGCATGGTCCGGAACCGACGTTCCGCTCGATCCTGACGTTCTCGAAAAACTAGGCCCCGGCGACTTCATGGTGCGCGTCTACCAGAATCAAGAGGAACCGCAGGCGTACGTGGATCTCTACATCGCCTACTTCCCGAGCCAACGAGCCGGGGATACGATCCACTCTCCAAAGAATTGTCTGCCCGGCGCCGGCTGGACGCCTGTTGAGTCCAGCCGCATCCTGCTGACGCTGCCCGGCCACGCGCCCTTTCCCGCGAACCGCTATGTCATTCAGAAGGGCGAAGCGAAGCAAGTCGTGCTCTACTGGTACTGGGCACACGACCGCGGAGTGGCGAGTGAATACTGGGCGAAAGTTTATCTGGTCACGGACTCGATCAAGATGAACCGCAGCGATGGCGCCCTGGTCCGAATGACGACGCCAATGCAGCGGGGCGAGTCGGTGGACGCAGCCGAGCAGCGCATGATGCCATTCGGCGATCAAGTGCAGCCGTTGCTCGATAGCTACATCCCGCGGTGAGTGATTCGCGGAACAAGATTCAGTTTGACAATCTTTACCACGAAGGACACGAAGTCGCACGAAGGACACGGCTACAAAGGACTCTTCGTGATCCTTCGTGGGTCACGATCTTGTCTTTCAAGGTCAAAACGAAACCCTAACTATGACCCTGGTAACTGTTTTCGCAGATTACCCGTGCAGTATCATGAAGTTTCCTGCGTGGAGGAGCCCGTCTGCCTTCCGCATCAGCCGTTGGAGAACCTACTAT
>Ga0075029_100000130_pt1 | contig 36339 bp, 38 predicted proteins | sample LitLauG_LLR_2013_FD_71391 | JGI IMG/M metagenome (GOLD analysis project Ga0075029, IMG submission 71391) | Freshwater sediment microbial communities from North America - Little Laurel Run_MetaG_LLR_2013 | ecosystem: Environmental > Aquatic > Freshwater > Creek > Sediment | place: USA... | reverse complement strand
GCGGCCATGGCCGCCGCTGAGTCCCGGCCCTGCGGCTCGATCAGGACATCCGCGTTCATACCCGCATCGGACAGGTGCTCGCATACGCGATCCAGGTGGGCCGCGCCGGTGACGATCACGCATTCGGAATCGCGGGCCACGGCCTTGGCGCGAATGAGCGCATCCGAGAACCCCGAGCGGCCGCCGACGAGACTGACGAATTGCTTGGGCCGCTCAGCTGTGGAAGCCGGCCAAAGTCTGGTGCCGCCGCCACCGCACATGATCACAGGAACTACGGCCAATTCGATACTCCGCGACCTCGACGCCAATGCGGGCTCAGTGTTGGCATCTAGTCGAAAAGCGCCAGGAACGAAAACATCGCCCGGCCCGCCGCTTCGGTTGGACGGTTAGGCGCGATGCGTGGTCAGGAAAAGATGACCCTTGTCTTCCTTGACCCCGTCGTAGATAGTTAATTTACCTAACTATCGAGATTGATGGGCGTGAACCCAGAACCGCCAATCGAAAACACGAACCTGGCCGAAAGGCTTCGACCCGTTTTGCTGCGCGCGGCCCGCCACCTTCGGCGCGAGGCGCAAAGGGTCGGCGTGTCGGTGCTTGACGCCCAGTTGTTGATGTCGATCAGCAAAACGCCTGGGATTGGCGGCAGTGAACTCGCCGACCGCGAGCAGGTGTCGCGCCCGTCCATGAGCGGCCACCTCAAACGCCTGCAGGCCGCGGGGTGGATCACCCGCGATCCCGTCGACCACGACGATCGACGGCGGGTGGGGGTGCGGCTGACCGAGGCGGGCGAGTCGGCGTTGAATTCGATCCGCCGGACGCGCAATGACTGGCTGGCCGCTCGGCTCGTCCGATTGACCCCGGAGGAACGTGAACGGCTCGCGGCCGCGATCGAGCCCCTGGCCAGACTCACGGCGATCCCCTGATGGTCAGCACCCCAGCCTACGAAGGGACGCCAACCACGGCGGTCGATGAGGGCGCGGCGGAAGCCTTCTCCTCAGTCGTGCCGGCCATCATCGGCGCGGCGCTGATGATGCAGACCTTGAACGCAACGGTGTTGGCCAACGCCCTGCCGACGATGGCTCGGTCCCTGCACGAAGACCCGGTTCATCTGAGCGCCGCCATCTCAACCTATCTGCTCGCCGGTGCGGTGTTCCTGCCGATCAGCGGATGGGCGGCGGACCGTTTTGGCGCCAAACGCATATTCCTGTTCGCCATAGTTGGTTACGCATCGGCGTGCGCAGGCTGTGGATTGGCCCGGTCGCTGCCGCAATTGCTGATGGCCCGGTTCTGCGCCGGAGCCGCGGGGGCCATGATGGGGCCCGTCGGGCGGCTGGTCCTGTTGCGATCAACACCCAAACACAATCTTGTCCGCGCCATGTCGGTGCTGACCATGCCGGCTCTGTTGGGACCGGTGATCGGCCCGCCCATCGGCGGGCTGATTGTCACCTACGGATCCTGGCGCTGGATCTTCTTCCTCAATTTGCCAGTCGCGATGCTGGGCGTCGGGCTGGTCACCCGCTTCATACCCAATGTTCGAGAGAGCGGGGTTCGCCGACTGGATTGGCTTGGAGTGTTGCTGACCGGCCTGGGCATGGCGGGGATCGTCTACGGGTTTGAGAATCTAGGTCGGGGATTCCTACCCGTGTGGATCGTCGTGGCGATGATGGGCGGCGGCGCAGTGCTGCTGGCGACCTATGTTTGGCATGCACGGCATACGCCACATGCAATTCTCGACCTCAACCTGTTCAGGTTGTCGACGTTCAGGGCTTCGATCGTCGGCGGCGCATTCATGCGCATGGGCATGGGGGCGATGCCCTTCATGATGGCCCTGCTTCTGCAGGTCGCGTTCGGTCTTTCGCCGTTGCAGGCAGGGCTGATGACTTTCGCCAGCGCCGCCGCCGCATTGGTCATGAAGACCTGCGCGCCGCCCATCCTGGCTAGATTTGGCTTCAAGATGACGCTGAGCGTGAACGCCGTCATAGTGGCGGGGACGTTCATGGCCTATGGCCTCTTCAAGCCCTCCACACCGCACTGGCTGATCTACGTGATCCTGCTCACGGGAGGCTTCTTCCGGAGTCTGCAATTCACGGCCCTGAATGGCGTCGCCTTCGCCGACGTAACTCAGCCGCAGATGAGCCGCGCGACGACGATGTCGACGATGGGCCAACAACTCTCGCAAAGCGTTGGGATCGGAATTGCCGCCACGCTCTTGCGATTGATCATGATCAACGCTCACGTCCGCCGCCTCAGCGCCGACCAGCTGGCGCCGGCGTTCGTGGTGATCGGAGCGGTCTCGTTGATCAGCCTGCTGTTCTTTTGGACCCTGCCGGAAAACGCGGGTGAGGACCTGCACAGCGCGCGGGGTCGCGGGGCCGCGACGCCTGTCAAACCCTGATATCGCCAAACCGACGCGCAGCCGTCACATTCGCCCGTGTCGGCGAACTCGGGCGCGGGCGATGGCTCGCCTGTGGCGCTGGCGACATCCTTTGGCTAGAAGGCGGCGATGACCAAACCCGCCGCCGCAGGCCTGGACCTCGCTCGTGAATACGGCCTCGCCGACGAGGAGTACGCGCTCATCGTGAAGCGCCTGAACCGCTCGCCGAACGCCTTGGAACTCGGGGTGTTCTCGGTGATGTGGTCGGAACACTGCTCGTACAAATCCTCCCGCCGCCACCTGGCGAAGTTCCCGACGACGGGGCCGCGGGTGATCCAGGGGCCCGGCGAAAACGCCGGCGTCGTGGATATCGGCGATGGCCAGGCGATTGTGTTCAAGATGGAGTCGCACAACCATCCCTCGTTCATCGAACCCTACCAGGGCGCGGCCACCGGCGTCGGCGGGATCATGCGCGATGTCTTCACCATGGGCGCCAGACCGATCGCCCTCTTGAACGCCCTGCGGTTTGGCGACGTCTCCCACCCCCTAACCAAGCGTTTGGTGTCCGGGGTCGTTTCCGGCATCGGCGGCTACGGCAACTGCGTCGGTGTGCCCACCGTGGCCGGGGAAACCGGCTTTCACCATGGCTATGACGGCAACATCCTGGTCAACGCCATGTGTGTCGGACTGGCCGACGCCGATAAAATCTTCTACTGCGCCGCCCCGTCCGCTGGACTGTCGGTAGTTTATTTCGGATCGAAAACCGGGCGTGACGGCATTCACGGCGCGACTATGGCGTCGGCGGAGTTCGACGCGGATTCCGACGCCAAGCGGCCAACCGTGCAGGTTGGGGATCCCTTCGCCGAGAAGCTGCTTATCGAGGCGACCCTCGAACTCATGGCCTCCGGGGCCGTCGGCGCCATTCAGGACATGGGCGCGGCCGGTCTCACCTCTTCCTGCGTTGAAATGGCGGGCAAGGGCAGCGTCGGCGTCGAGCTGGACCTCGACAAGGTCCCTCAGCGCGAGGAGGGCATGACGGCCTATGAAATGATGCTTTCGGAGAGCCAGGAACGAATGCTGGCAATCCTCAAGCCGGGCCGTGAAGCCGACGGCCATCGCATTTTTGAGAAGTGGGGGTTGGATGCGGCGGTGATCGGCGTGACCACCACGACGGGCCACATCGTGCTGCGTCATCACGGGGAGGTGGTTTGCGATCTACCCTTGGCGCCGCTCACCGACGACGCGCCAAACTACGACCGGCCCTGGACCGCGCCGGAACCGCAAGCTCACCTAGACCCGGCCAATATACCGCCGCCGCGGGTTTGGCGCGACGCGGTGCTGAAGGTCATGACGTGCCCCGATGTCGCGTCAAAGCGTTGGCTTTGGGAACAGTATGATCGGCATGTGATGGCGGACACACTGGAAGACTCCGCAACGGGCGCCGATGCGGGGATCGTCAGGGTGCACGGGTCGCGGAAGGCGGTGGCGGTGACAAGCGATTGCACACCCCGCTATGTCGCCGCGGATCCCTTTGAGGGGGGCAAGCAGGCGGTCGCCGAGGCATGGCGAAATCTGACCGCCGTCGGCGCGACCCCTATCGCCATCACGGACAATCTGAATTTCGGCAACCCCGAGCGGCCGGAAATCATGGGCCAGATCGTACGCGCCATCGAGGGGATGGCCGAGGCGTGCCGCGCTCTCGATTTCCCCGTCGTCAGCGGCAATGTCAGTCTCTACAATGAGACCAACGGCGTCGCTATTCCACCGACCCCGACCGTGGGAGCGGTCGGTCTGATCGACGACTACGGACTGCGGGCCGACTACGCGTCGATGAAGCCGGGCGATACGCTGCTGCTGATTGGAGTCAGTCACGGCGAGTTGGGCGCCAGCCTCTATCTACGGGAGTGCCTTGGTCGGGAAGATGGCGCGCCGCCGCCGGTGGATCTGGCGGCCGAACGCAGAAACGGCGATTTCGTTCGCGGCCTGATACGATCTTCGAGCGTCAGCGCGGTTCACGATCTCTCCGATGGCGGGCTGATCGTGGCGGCCGCCGAGATAGCGCTGTCGTCGAACGTTGGCGTGAACCTGGACGCCACCAGTCACGCCCATGCGCAGGCGTTTTTGTTCGGCGAGGATCAGGCGCGTTACCTGGTCGCGACCACGTCACCCGACCAGATCATTGCGAAGGCCCATGCCGCGGGTGTTCCCGTCGCCCAGGTGGGCCATGCCGGAGGCGAGAGCTATGCTTCCGGTCCGCTGTTCTCGATCCCGCTGGCGGATTTGCGCGCGGCGCACGAGGGGTGGATGCCCGCCTATATGGAGAGCCGCTGATGCCCATGGCCCAAGCTGAACTTGAAAGCTGCCTGCAGGCGGCGTTTCCGGACGCCTCGATCGAGATCGAGGATCTCGCTGGCGACGGCGATCACTACCGCGCCAGAATCGTCGCCGCGGCCTTCTCCGGCCTCAGCCGAGTCAAACAACACCAGATGGTGTACGCCGCGCTCAAGGGGCGAATGGGCGGCGAGTTGCACGCGCTCGCGCTGGAAACCGTCCCCGCTTGATGGCGCCAAGCCTTGACCAGGGCCTGTGGGCTCCCTAGCTCTAGTCGCGAACTCTTCTCAAAAAAGGCCCTGGCCATGACCGAAGCTCACGTCGATCCCGCCCATGAATTCATCGCCAAGACGGTCGATGAGCATGCCGTCGTACTCTTCATGAAGGGGGTTCCCGATCAGCCGCAATGCGGTTTCTCCGCCACCGTCGTGCAGATTCTCGACCACCTAGGCGTGGATTTCGCCGGCGTGAACGTTCTGCAAAGCGATGCGCTGCGCCAGGGCGTCAAGAGCTACTCGGATTGGCCGACAATCCCGCAGCTCTACGTCAAGGGGGAGTTCGTGGGCGGCTGCGACATCATCAAGGAGATGTACGCCACGGGCGAATTGAAGACCCTGCTGAGCGAACAAGGCTTGCTTGCCGCCTGAGACTGGCGGCTTGGCAGAGGCTCAGCACGCGGTCTCACCGGCAAGCGCCTTGTCCGCCGTTTTGTCGACCATCGAAGGCGTAACCGGAGAGTCCGGCCTCGCCGGACAGGCAATGCTCGCGGCGTGGGCGGCCGGGCTGTAACGCCCGGCCAGAATTCCAATCAGGACGCGTAGAATTCCACGACCAGGTTCGGCTCCATCTTCACTGGATAAGGCACTTCGGCCAATTCCGGAGACCGGATGAATTTGGCCGACATCGCCTTGGCGTCCACCTCAATATAGTCAGGCACGTCGCGCTCAGCCAATTGCATCGCCTCCAGCACGAGCGCCATGTTGCGCGAGCGCTCGCGCACCTGGACGACGTCGCCAACCTTGACGCGGTAAGAGGCGATATTCACGCGCTTGCCATTCACCTCGACGTGGCCATGGTTCACGAACTGACGGGCGGAGAATACGGTCGGCGTGAATTTCGCGCGATAGACCACGGCGTCCAGACGCGCTTCCAGGAGCGCAATCAGGTTCTCCGAGCTGTTGCCCTTGCGGCGCGCGGCTTCTTCGTAGGTCCGCGAGAACTGCTTTTCGGTCAGGTTGCCGTAGTAGCCCTTTAGCTTCTGCTTGGCCCGCAGCTGCAGACCGAAATCAGAGACTTTGCTCTTGCGGCGTTGGCCATGCTGGCCCGGGCCGTAGGCCCTCTGGTTGATCGGCGACTTCGGCCGGCCCCAGATATTTTCACCCATACGGCGATCAAGCTTATACTTCGCCGACTGACGCTTCGACATGCGCGTGCAACTTTCAATGTCGATACGGTCCGGCGCCTTCCCCATATGGAGGCGCGATCTCAACGGCGGCGCTCGTATCACCCGTGGTCATGCCTTGCCCGCGGCAGGCCGTGGACGAGGAAGGCGCGGCATATGAAGGGCCAGGACCATAATGTCAAGAAAACGTCGCGGCGGCGCGGCGCTGGCGGTCAATCAGACAATAGGCCCCGGCGAGATTCTCGCAGGCCATACGCAGAAGCGCGCCTTGTGCGTCTGGCAATGTCTCGCCTGTTTCACGCGCCACGGCGCCTCGCCACTCGCTGGTCTTGCCAAGCGCGACTTAAGGCACACAGATCGATGACAGCAGCCTAGCGCTGATCGGGCCCGCCAGCATCAACGCGGCTTGTAGGCGCTCGCCCGCCGCGAGCTTCACGTCGTTGAAGCCATCGACCTTGCGGGTGCGATCAACACGGGGCTCGAACGCGCCGACGCCGCCCGTGGATTGGTGCAAAATCGCCATATCCCGCTGCAAGCGGCGGACGGCTTCCAGCCCTTCCGCGCTGAGGCTGCCGCGCGAGGCGAAGGTGTCGAACACGTCCTGTCGCTTGGCGCGCACCAGTCGGTTGGCGCGGTCGAGGGTCAGGGCCACGTCGGCATTGAGCGGGCTGGCCAGCGCCTCGCGACTGAGGCCCCAAGTCGCGGGGTCGTGGCGTTGTTCGCGCTCTGCGGCCCGCTGGCGCGCGGCTTCCAAAGGATCCGCCGGCCGGCGCCGTCCCCGCTTCGCGGTCATTGGGTCCGCTCCAGAAAGGCCAGAATCTGCTTTTCGAGTTCGATGGCGGAGGGCTGCGGCGGTCCCCGCATTATAGCCGCGTGCGGCCGACAATAGGTGCTGGTCCCACAGGGGTTGCAGCACGATTTCAGCCCCAAACCTCGGCCTGCGACCGGGAATGCGCATTCACCAACTTCGCGCTCGATCCATGGCCTGGGCGAACATGCGATGGCAAGACGACGAAAGGGGATCGACATGCCCATATGATTGCATAATGAAATGTTTTTGGAAAGCGAAAAGTTTGCATTCTGCGCAATCTACCTGTGGATTTCACTTGCAATCTGCGCAGTTTAGACTAGGACCGCGGTAGAACGTCCACGAAAGGGTCGATCCAATGACGCGCTCAGGGATTCCCCACTACCTTCGCGCCTGGCGAGAGTTCCGAGAAATGACACAGGCTGAGCTGGCGCTAGCCGCGGGCACGACGGGGTCCGTCATCAGCCTGCTGGAATCCGGAGATCGCGGTCTTTCAGACAAGTGGTTGCACAAGCTGGCGGTCCCCTTGAAAACGCGACCTGGCTTCATCCTGGACGTCGATCCGAACACGATGGATACCGACTTCCTGGACCTCCTGTTGGACACGCCTGATGAGCATCGACCTCAGATCACGAATGTGATCCGAGTGATGTTTCCGAAAAAACCATCAAAGGGTTCCGATGACGCCGAGGACGGCGGCAAGAACCAGAATAACAACGGGATTTAGCCGGGTGAACAAGACCGCGATCGCGCTGACTCCCGCGACCGCGATCAGGATTACGCCGGTGTCGGCGGCGCGCGCCAGCAGCCAGAACGTCGCCGCGCCCATGCCGACCGCGACGGGCGAGAGACCAGCCGCGAACGCCTTTCGCCAACGCGTATGTTTGTACCGTTCCCAAACCTTCGCGAGAAGATAGGCCAACAGGCACGTCGGTCCGCACATGGCCAAGGTCGCCACAAGCGCCCCCGCGAGACCGGCGACCTTCCAACCCACCAGCGTGGAAATCAGGAAGTTTGGTCCGGGAGCCGCTTGGGAAAGCGCGAACAAGGCGACGAAATCGGTGTCGCTCATCCAATGCCGTCGTTCCACCGCCAATCGATGCATCTCTGGAATTACGGTGTTGGCGCCGCCGAAGGCCAGCAGTGAAAGGGCCGCGAATTGAAACGCGATCACCCCGAGAATCGGATTGATCGGCTTCATCGCTCCCGAATCCAGGCCAAGCCAACGCTTATCGGCGCGGCAACCGCCATAACCCAGGCCAGCGGTAGCTGGAGCAATGCAACGGCGGCAAACGCCGGCCCCATGATCAACACTCCACTGAGCGGAGTCTGGGTAAGAATAGGCCTGATCATCTTTGCCAATGTCGCACCCGCGAGGCCGGTCGCTGCGGCTGCAAGGTAGCGCATGGCGCCCTGAGCCTCCCGCGTGAGGGCCAGGCGGCCCCATAGGCTGGCCAGCAGCACCACGATGCAAAACGGCGCGATCACGAGGCCGGCGAAGGCCGCAAGCGCGCCTCGCCAACCTTCGAACCGCGCGCCCACCACCACAGACATGTTGACGATGTTCGGCCCCGGGAGCGACTGACAGAGCGCCAAGGTTTCGTTGAAATCCTCCGCGCTCAGCCATCCGCGGCGTTCGACCAGGGTACGTCGGGCGAAAGGCAAAACACCGCCAAATCCAGACAGCCCCATTTCCAGAAACGCGCGGAACAGAGCCGGAGAAGACGGCGACACTGGGTCCGCGAGGTCGGGCATAGCCCGGTTTCGCCCGCGAGGCGTGATTTGACAAGCCCACCCACAAAAGCATTTTATTGCATTATGCGTATTTTTTCGCTTGACGGGAATTTTGCATAATGCAATCTTCATGCCATGTCCATGGAACACACACCCATTCGATTCGACCCTGGCCGGGACGCCGCGCTGCGGACCTTCGACGCCTACGCGGGGGAGTATCGAGACAATTGCGCCGCGGCCTTTCAGGACGGACGACGCCTTGCCGCGCTGGACATTGTTCGCCTGTCTGGACTCGCCGACCGCCTTTGCGCCGACGTCCAGGCATGGTGCGCGTTGTTGGCCGCGATGGATCTTGCCGCCGTGTCGGCGCTGTCTCCTGTCGACGCAGGAAACGCTCTACTCGAATGGATCTTCGACGACGTCCTACGGCCTGTCGCCGCGCGCGTATTGGCGGCGGCGGTTCGCCTCGGGATCAGCGCCCGATGAGCCGCGTGGCCACATACGTTTCCATCGGCGGCATGGTCACCAGCGACGTCGGGCCGATGAGTCTGATGAGCGCGCTAGCCGCGGCCGAATTCTACAGGATCGAGGCCGAGCATTGTCGGGGGGCCGGCGGAGACAAGATGGCCAAGACTTGCGCCGACCGCGCCGAGGCGATCCTGAAGGCCGCCCAGGCCGCCAGCGCATGGCGTCGCGCCGGTGGATGGAGCGACCCCAACGACGCGGACATCGATGTTAAATTCCGTAACCAGGAAGCCTGGCTGTTCGCGGGAATCTAGGTCTCGCCTCTGGACGTCTTCGCGCATGGTTCAGGGCTAACCCTCACCGCCGAGAGAAAGGACTCAAGCCGACGGGTCAGACGCTCGCCAGAACGCTCTGAAAAAGCATCGCGCCGTCCGCCGACCCCAATTCGGGTTCGAACGCCCGGTCCGGGTGGGGCATCATACCCAGAACATTTCCGCTTGAATTAATGATGCCGGCGATATCGCGCGCCGAACCGTTGGGATTGGAGACGTATCTGAACACCACTTGCCCCTCGCCTTCCAGTTGGTCGAGCGTCGCGTCATCGGCGAAGAAATTGCCGTCATTGTTGCCCAAGGTCATCACCGCGCGACGCTTGCCGCCATAGGCCGCCGTGAACCGCGTCTGCTGGTTGACGATCTCCAGTTCGACCGGCTTGCAGATGTACTTGAGACCCACATTGCGCATCATCGCACCCGGTAGAAGACCGGCTTCGCATAGGATCTGAAAGCCGTTACAGATCCCCGCCACGCCGACGCCACGATCGGCGGCCGCGCGAACCTCCGTCATAACAGGCGATAGCGCCGCCATGGCTCCCGAACGCAGGTAGTCGCCGTAGGCAAACCCGCCCGGCAACACGATCAGGTCAAGACCAGCTGGGAGCTCGGTCTCCATGTGCCAGACCATTGACACCGCCGCGCCCGTTGTACGCTCAAGCGCCACCTTGCAGTCGCGATCGCAGTTGGATCCGGGAAAGACAACGACAGCCGCCTTCATGAGCCTTGCCGCCTGAGGACGGATGACGGGACCGAAAGACAATCGCGACGTTGGCGTGGCATGGCGGAGCGACCTGCCGTCATCAAACGATCTCCACGCGCCAACCCTCGATGACAGGATTGGCGAGCAGGCGGACACACATCTCTTCGACCCGCGACCTGGCCGCCGTGGCGGTTTCGTCCCTCAGCTCGAATTCGATCACCTTGCCGACCCGCACGTTTCCGACATCGGTCCAGCCATGCCCGTGCAGGGCGCCCTCAACGGCCTTGCCCTGAACGTCCAACACACCGGGTTTCAGAAATACGTGAACAACAGCCTTCATGACGCCTTCACTGGATTCCGCCTTGGATGACCGTCGGCATTTCCTTCATGACGCCCAGGCGACGAGCGACCTCGGTATAGCTCTCGATCACGTTGCCCAGATCGCGGCGAAAACGATCCTTGTCGAGCTTCTCGTTCGTGCTGGAATCCCACAGCCGGCAACTGTCGGGACTGATCTCGTCGGCCAATAGCACGCGCGAAAAATCGTTCTCCCATACGCGTCCGAATTCGATCTTGAAGTCGACCAAAGTTATGCCCACGGCGCTGAACATGCCGCTCAGGTAGTCGTTCACCCGCAATGTTGTCGCCATCATGTCATCGATCTCCTGGGTCGCGGCCCAGTTGAAGGCGGTGATATGCTCTTCAGCGACCATGGGATCGCCGAGTTTGTCGTCCTTCAGATAGAACTCGATGATCGAGCGCGGCAGGGCCTGACCTTCGGGGATACCGAAGCGCTTGGTCAACGATCCGGCCGCGATATTGCGACACACGACCTCAAGTGGAATAATCTCGACCTCCTTGATCAGCTGCTCACGCAGGTTAAGGCGGCGAATGAAGTGGTTTTGCACGCCAATCGTATTGAGGCGCGTCATGATATATTCGCTAATGCGATTGTTGATAACGCCCTTACCTTCGAGGATCGCTTTCTTTGTACCGTCAAAGGCGGTGGCGTCATCCTTGAAATACTGGACAAGCGTGCCAGGCTCAGGACCTTCGTAAAGAATCTTGGCCTTGCCTTCGTAGATCTTCTTACGCCGGGTCATAGTGGATGAGCCCTCCTGTGGCCCCAGGCGGTCGCCAAATGCAAAACGCGCGCCAGCGTCGAAGCCGCGCGCGCGTCGCCGGATTTAGAGCGCGTCTGACAGGGTCAACGCCTTTCGCCTCTTTAGCCCATGGCGGGATTCGGCGCAAACGCGTGGGGCGCCGAATCACAAGCCGGTCTGCGATTGCCGCGCGCCGCGGGCGACTGGCGTAGCGGGCTAGTTCGCGACGGCGCCAAAAACGCGATCGAAAATCGTGTCGACGTGTTTGAAGTGCCACGTCGCGTCAAAAAGCGCCTCCAGCTCCGACGTGGAGAGCGATTTCGCCACCTCGGCGTCCGCGCTCAGAAAATCGATGAATCGCCCCTCCCCCCGCCAGACCTTCATGGCGTTACGTTGGACCGCGGCATAGGCGTCTTCTCGGCTCATGCCCTTTTGCGTCAGCGCGAGCAGGACCTGCTGCGAATGAACGAGCCCGCCCATCTGGTCGAGATTGCGCCGCATGTTGTCCGGATAGATCACCAGACGCTCAAGCAGGTTGGCCAGGCGGCGAAGAGCAAAGTCCAGGTGCACCGTCGTGTCCGGCGCGATCCCGCGCTCGACCGAGGAATGGCTGATATCGCGCTCATGCCACAGCGCGACGTTTTCGAGCGCCGGCGTGACCGCCGATCGGACCAGTCTCGCCAGACCGGTCAGGTTCTCCGTCAGAATGGGATTGCGTTTGTGCGGCATCGCCGACGAACCTTTCTGACCGACGTCAAACGGCTCCTCGGCTTCCAGAACTTCGGTACGCTGCAGGTGGCGGATCTCGACGGCGATCCGCTCAATCGACGAAGCGACCACGGCCAGCGCCGAAAAATAGGCGGCGTGACGATCCCTGGGGATGACCTGAGTCGACACGGGTTCGGGGCGCAGGCCCAACTTTTCGGCGACATAAGCCTCGACCCGAGGATCGACGCTGGCGAAGGTGCCGACCGGTCCGGAGATGGCGCAAGTAGCGATTTCCGCGCGCGCCGAGGCCAGGCGCGTGCGCGCCCGGTCGAACTCCGCGTAGAACCCGGCGAGCTTCAGACCAAACGTGGTGGGTTCGGCGTGAATACCGTGGCTACGGCCCACACAAGGCGTCGCGCGGTGCTCAAGAGCTCGACGCTTCAGGGCCGCCAAGACCAGGTCGACCCCTTCAATCAGCAGGTCGCTGGCGCGGCAAAGCTGCACCGCCAAGGCGGTGTCATTGACGTCGGACGAGGTCATGCCCTGGTGCAAAAACCGCGCCTCGGGGCCAACGATTTCGGTGACATGGGTGAGGAAGGCCAGCACGTCGTGCTTTAATTCCCGCTCGATCTCGTCGATGCGCTCGACGTCGAACACCGCGTCGCCGGCGCGCGCCCAGATCGCCGCCGCCGCTTCGCGAGGAATGACGCCAAGTTCCGCCATGGCGTCGGCCGCGTGCGCCTCGATCTCGAACATGATGCGGAAACGGGTTTGCGGCGACCAGATCGCGGCGGCTTCGGGGCGGGAATATCGAGGAATCATGGGCGGTCCTTACCCGCCACGGGGCGGCGGGGAAAGCCGCCCCTCACGTGATCGTCGCGCTCTTCGGGCCCGCCATCGCGGCGCGCAGCCCGATCGAACCCAGGAAGTAATGTATCGCACCCCAGAAACTGATCGCGATGGTGACAAGCATGCCTTGGCGCGTCGAAACGACAAGCGCCGCCTTGCAGCTCATGGCCAAAGCGGCGCCGGCGCCTTCGGCCGCTTTTCCACCTGGACAGGCATGCGCAAAGTTGAGAGGCCCGTGACCGCCGAACAATCCGCTGAGCGAAGCGAACAGACCGCCGGCGCCAGGGTGGTTGAAATGGAATTGCGCGAACGCGTCGATGAGCGCGCCCGTGAACGGCGGGCCGGCGCCGAGAGCGATGATATTCACGAATAGCAGCATGACCGCCGCCGCGGTGGCCCTGCGCCGCGGGTCGACGACATTCTGAACGACGCCGAAACTCGGACCCAGATAGGTGTAGGCGAAGATCCCCGGGATCAGCAGGGTGGCGGCGGCGACCTTCCAGTCCGGGCGCGTGTAGGCGAAGAAATACATCGGGATCGCCAACGTCAGCCCGATAGCGGGCGTCAGCGCGTACCAGCGCTTATCCCAGCGCCCCGCCCAATCCGTGATCAATCCGCCGGCCAAGGTGCCGAGGAGTCCGGAAACACCGGCGATCAAACCGAAGATCAGCCCGACCTTTGCGTAGTCCAAGCCGAACGCGCGGATGAAATAGGGGCTTGAGAACGCCCCGGCGCCATAGCCACTGAAGGACACGATGGTAATGCCCAGGATGATGTTGGCCACGGGCCAGCTGCCGAACAGGATCTTGGCGATCGCCCACATCTCGGCCACCTCGCTGGCCAAGACCGCTCCCAGTCCGCCCGTCAGCGGCCGCTGACCAGTCTGGCCGCCAGCCGGATCGGAGAGGCCGCGCGGGGGTTCCCTGACGACCAGCTTCATGACCAGAGCCAGCAGCAGGCCTGGAGCTCCGACCGCCATGAAGGCCACACGCCAACCAAAGTGTTGGGCAAGCCACCCGCCGGCGACCGCGCCGATCATGCCCCCGACCGGGATTCCGGCGGCGTACATCGCCAGGGCCGAGGCGCGCCGTCTTGGCTCGAAATAGTCGCTGATCAGCGAATGGGAGGGAGGCGAACACCCCGCCTCGCCGATGCCGACGCCGACTCGCATCGCCAGAAGTTGCGCGAAGTTGGCCGTGAAACCGCACGCGGCGGTGAACCCGGACCAGAGGACAATCGCCCCGGCGATGATCGAAACGCGATTGACCCGCTCAGCAACGCGGGCGATCGGCACGCCCAATATCGAGTACAACAGGGCGAAAGCCGGCCCGTTCAGCAATCCCAGCTGAGAGTCCGTGATCTTGAGGTCGACCTTGATGGCCTGACCTATGGTGTTGATGATTGTGCGATCGATGAAATTGAAGGCGTAGGCCGTCACCAGGAGGCTTAGGACCACGCTTCTGTAACGGGCGGAGAATATCGGCGTCGGCGGCGCGGCGACCTGTGTCGAAGATGTCATGCCTCGCCGTTTCCCCTCATCCTAGCGTCCGTTATTGACCCTTGGCGGAGGGCGCGGCGCGATTCGCCCATGGGCTGGGAGCACTGTCATGGAATTGATCATCGGCGACAAGGTCTGGTCGACATGGTCGATGCGGCCCTGGCTGGCGCTGAAGCACACCGGCCACCCCTTCACGGAAACCTTGGTGCGCCTGCGCGCGGAAACAAGCGAAGCGACGCAGCGTGAAGCCCGTATCGCCGGGTCGCCCACAGGCATGGTGCCGGTCCTGAAGGACGAATCGGTCACGATCTGGGACAGCCTCGCCATCTGCGAGTACCTGGCGGAGCGTTTCCCCAAGGCGGCGCTATGGCCAACCGACCCGATCGCGAGGGCTGTGGGACGCGCTGCGGCGGCCGAGATGCATGCGGGGTTCCCCGCCCTTCGGCGGGACCATTCCATGGACCTCTCGCTGCACGCGGCCGCGCCGGTATCGCAGGACGCCCAGAGCGACGTGCGGCGCATCGTTTCGCTCTGGCGCGAGCTGTTGTCACGGTTTGGCGGGCCATTCTTGTTGGGAACGGAATGGTCGATCGCGGACGCCTTCTTCACGCCGGTATCCACGCGATTTCGCACCTATGGCTTCGATCTTTCGGCGTTCGGCGACGACGGGTCGGCCTCTGCCTATGCGGAAAAATTGTTGACGACCGAGGCGTTTTTGCAATGGGAGCGCGAAGCCCTGGACGACGAGCGGGTCAAAGCGCGCATTGGCCGAAACTGACGCGGAGCTAGTAACCCCGCCCTACGCCACGGCCAGCGCGCGTCCGGCGGTGTAGCCTGTCTTTGTGGCGAGACCCGCCTTGGCCGCCTCATACTCCGCGGCAAGGCGAGCCACGAGCTCGCCGGCCGTTGGAATACCCTTCACCGCGCCAATACCTTGGCCGCAGCCCCAGATGTCCTTCCAGGCCTTCGCGTCCTGATTGCCGCCGGAGCCGAAGTTCATCTTCGAGGGGTCGGACTGCGGGAGATTGTCGGGATCCAGACCGGCGCGCTCGATGCTCGGACGCAGATAGTTGCCATGAACGCCGGTGAAGAGATTCGTGTAGACAATATCCTCGCCGCCAAACTCGACGATCATATCCTTGTAGCCCTGAACGGCGTTGGCTTCCTGGGTCGCGATGAAGGCTGAACCGATATAGGCCAAATCGGCGCCCATCGCCTGGGCGGCGAGGACAGCGCCGCCGTTGGCGATCGCCCCGGAGAGGGCGATCGGACCATCGAACCACTCTCGCAGCTCCTGGATCATGGCGAACGGGGAAAGGCGGCCCGCGTGACCGCCCGCGCCGGCGGCGACTGGAATGAGACCGTCGGCGCCCTTCTCTATCGCCTTGTGAGCGAAGGCGTTGGTGATCACATCGTGCAGGATGACACCGCCCCATTTGTGAATGGCGTCGTTGATATCGACCCGCGCCCCAAGCGAGGTGATGATAACAGGCGCCTTGTATTTGGCGCACAGTTCGACGTCCGCCTCCAGGCGGTTGTTGGTCTTGTGGACGATCTGATTGACCGCGAACGGAGCGGACGGAGCCTCGGGGTGCGCCTTATCCCAGGCGGTCAGCTCCTCGGTGATCTGCGCCAGCCATTCATCCAGCTGCGACAGCGGGCGCGCGTTAAGGGAGGGGAAAGATCCGACGATCCCCGCCTTGCACTGCGCGATCACCAGTTCCGGGCCGGACACGATAAACAGCGGCGAAGCGATCACCGGCAGACGCAGGCGGTCTCGCAGTACGGGCGGCAAAGCCATTTAAGACGATCCCCAAATTGAACAGCGTTCACCTGCTAGTCCAACCCTATCGACCCTGACAAGACCCACGGCCACGCGGCGCCGGTCCATTGAAATGCTCTGCGTGATGCCGTCGGCTCAGACGCGGGCCGTGTTGCCGAACTGTCACATTCATAAAAGCGTTACAGACCGCGGGTAATCGGCCACCGGGCTTGAAAGCCGCATGGGCGGCTGGACCCACAGGGAATCTTACAATGTACACTCGTTCCGCTTTGGCCGCGGGGGCGGCTCTGGGCGTGCTTCTCGTGGCCAGCGCGTCGGCCGACGCCAAGACCACACGCCACCATCGTTCAGCCGGGGTCGCTTCGCGCGAAACGACCGAACTGAAGTCCGAGGTTTCGGCGCTCAAGTCCGAGGTGCAGGCGTTGGAAGCGCGTCTGGACGCACAATCCCAAGCTCAGCAGCAGACCCAGGCGGCCGCCCAGGCGGCGCAAAGCCAGGCGCAAGCCGCGCAGGCGACGGCCCAGGCGGCGCAAACCCAGGTGGCCGTGCAGGACAGCAAGATTCTGACGATCCCGACCGAAGTCGCCACGGAAGCGAAGAAGAACGCGCCCAAGCCTGGCTGGTGGAACGACACCAAGGTCGGCGGCACGATGTTTGCCGATATCAGCAACATCAAGAACGCGAATGGCAATGGAAAGACCGGCCAAAGCGGCACCGACTACGATATCAAGAGAATGTACCTGACGGTCGAGCATAAGTTCAACAACACGTACTCGTTCAACGTCACAACCGATTTCAATTTCGACAGCAACACCACATCGCCCAGCGGCGCGGCGGCGGTTACGAACAACGAAGCGGGCGGAGCCAATACGGCCAGCGGCATCAAGACGACCCAACTCTATCTCAAAAAGGCCTATTTGCAGGCCAGCTATGCCGACGGCTTCAACGTTCGGGTCGGCGCGGCCGACCTCCCGTGGATCCCCTTCGTCGAAGGCATCTATGGGTATCGATATGTCGAACAGACCCTGATCGACCGTACCAAATTCGGCACGTCATCGGATTGGGGTGTTCACGCCTATGGCAGCTTCTTCAATCACATCGTCAACTACGCAGTCTCGGTGGTCGACGGCGAAGGCTACAGGCAACCCTCGCTCGGCACGGTCAACCGCACCAGTACGATGGACGTCGAAGGCCGTCTGAACGCGAACTACAAGAACTTCACGGTCGCGGTGGGCGGCTACGACGGCAAGTTGGGCGGCGATGTCGCCAATGTCGCGACCTACCATACCGCCGAACGGTTCGACGCCCTCGCGGCCTACACTGACAGTCACTTCCGGATCGGCGGCGAGTACTTCTGGGCGCGATACTGGAAGGACGTCACCACATCGAGCCTTGCCAAGACCAACTCAAGTCGAGGCTATTCGGTATTTGCGTCCTATAATTTCACCCCGAAGCTTTCCGTGTTCGGAAAATATGAATGGGTGAAGCCGAAAGAAGACACCGTGGCCGCCGAACACGACGATTATTTCAATGTCGGCCTGTCCTACAAGGTCATTTCGCCGGTCGACGTCGCTCTGGTCTACAAGCGCGAAACGCTTCGCGATGGTTCCTTCTCGACGGGGAACGGCGTGATCGGCATCCCGACCGGCCAAACGACCGGCCAGGGCATCTATGACGAATTTGGCCTGTTCACCCTGGTCAAGTTCTAGGCTCGACCGGACGCGGCTCGGACACTCTGGTGTCCGGGCCGCGTTTGACTTCCCTCAGTACGGGATCGGATCGACTGTCACAAAACCTTCAAACTTAATTCCTACAATCAGCGGCATGCGGGGCGCGCGTGCCGCTCAACTCGGGAGAACACAATGGTAAAGACCTTGGTCGCCACATTCGTGGCGGCGAGTATGGCTACGGGCGCAGTCGCCGGAAACATTTCTGGGGCCGGGGCAACCTTCCCCGCGCCGGTCTACGCCAAGTGGGCGGAGAGCTATAAGGCGCAGACGGGCGCCGTCCTGAACTACCAGGCGATCGGCTCCGGCGGCGGCATCAAGCAGATCAACGCCAGCACCGTCGATTTTGGCGCTTCGGACAAACCCTTGAAGCCTGATGCGCTGGCCGCTGGCGGCTTGCAGCAGTTTCCCACCGTCATCGGCGGCGTCGTGCCGGTCATGAACATTCCTGGCGTCAAGCCTGGTCAGCTGCGTCTGACCGGTCTGGTGCTCGCCGACATCTACCTCGGCCTCATCAAGCGCTGGAACGATCCGGTGATCGCGTCATGGAACAAGGGGCTGAAGCTCCCCAACATGCCGATCACGGTGGTGCACCGGTCCGACGGTTCGGGAACCAGCTTCCTGTTCACGACCTACCTGAGCATGTCCGATCCCAAATGGGCGGCTGGACCGGGCGCGAGCGATTCGGTCAACTGGCCGGCGGGTCTCGGCGGCAAGGGAAATGACGGCGTCGCGGCTTTCGTGCGCCAGACGCCGGGTTCGATCGGCTACGTCGAATACGCCTACGCCAAGCAGAACCACATGGATTATGCGGTCATGCGGAACAAGGCCGGCGCCTGGGTGAACCCAACCGCCGCCAACTTTGCCGCCGCCGCGGCCGGCGCAAAATGGAACGCCGCACCCGGGTTCTACCTGCTGTTGCTCGATCAGCCCGGCGCGAACGCCTGGCCGATCACAGGCGCCACGTTCATCCTCATGCACAAACAGCAGACCAACCCCCAGGCTGGCCACGACGTGCTCGCTTTCTTTGACTGGGCCTACAAGAACGGCAATCCGCAAGCGGCGGCTCTGGACTACGTCACGCTGCCCGACCCGGTTAAGGCCCTGGTGCGCCGGTCGTGGAAGACGATCGTCGGCGCCAACGGCAAGCCCGTCTATCCCTAAATCTAACTCGCTAGTGACCTTGCGGTGTCTCACGGTCCGCCGACTTCGGCGGACCGTGAGGCGCTTTCGAACCAGCTTCGACGCCAGAGGGGATTGACCGAGACTGAAATGGCGACACCTCAGACAAGCGCGCGCCGTTCCAATCCTCGCGGGGCCTCCCTTGACGCCGCGTTCGAGATTTTATGCTTCGCGGCGGCGACCACGCTTTTGGCGTCCCTGGCCGGCGTGCTGGTGTCGCTGACGATCTATGGCTGGCCGGCGATCTCAAAGTTCGGTTTCGGGTTTCTGACAAACGTCACCTGGGACCCGGTTCGCGACACCTACGGCGCGGCGGGTCCGATCGTCGGTACGCTCATCACCTCCGCGGTGGCCCTGGCGCTCGCGCTGCCCGTCGCCGGTGGCGTTGCGTTCTTCCTCGTGGAACTCTGCCCGATGGTTCTGCGGCGCCCGATCGGCACGGCCGTCGAGCTGCTCGCGGGCATCCCGTCCATCGTCTACGGGATGTGGGGGTTGTTCGTATTCGCTCCATTCTTCGCCCAGAACGTCGAGACCCCGCTCATGGCCGCGGCGCCTCCCGGCACGATTTGGGAAACCCTGGTGCAGGGCATCCCTAATGGCTCAGGGATACTCGCCGCTTCGATCATTCTAGCCGTCATGATCCTGCCTTTCATGGCGGCGACGTTGCGCGAATTGCTGAACTCGGTGCCAACCCAGGTGCGCGAAAGCGCCTATGGCCTGGGGGCGACGACCGCGGAGGTCGTCATGAGCGTCACCCTGCCCTACGTCCGCCGCGGCGCGATCGGCGCAGTGATGCTGGGCCTTGGGCGTGCGCTCGGCGAAACCATGGCCGTCACCTTCATCATCGGCAATTCGCACGACTTTCCAAAGGGATTGTTCGACTCCGGCTCGACCATCGCCTCCACAATCGCCAATGAGTTCAACGAAGCTAGCGGCCTGCAATCCGCGGCCCTGATCGCCCTGGGCCTGGTGCTTTTCGTCATCACATTCGTTGTCCTCGCCTTAGCGCGCCTGCTGCTGCGCAGACAGATGGAGGCCTAGGGACATGGCCGTATCCGCCCAGATCGTCGCGCGGCGTCGAGCCGCCAACGTCGCGTTTGTCGGCTTCTGTTACGTCGTCACAGCGGTCGCGCTCGTGGCGCTGGCGATGATCCTCTTCTCGCTGGTCACCCAAGGCGTCGCAGGCCTGAACCTGAACGTCTTCACGATGGACACACCGGCGGCCGGATCGCCTGGCGGGCTGCGCAACGCCATTGTCGGGTCGATCGAGATGGCCACTCTGGCGATGGTCATTGCGCTGTTGGTGGGTGTTCTCGGCGGCACATGGCTGGCCGAGTACTCCGGCAAGAGCCTCTACGGCGACGTTGTGCGCTTTCTCAATGATGTGCTTCTGTCGGCGCCGTCCATCCTCATTGGCCTGTTCGTCTATGCGATCCTGGTGAAGCCTTTCGGCGGATTTTCCGGCCTTGCGGGCGCGGTGGCCTTGGCGATGCTCGCCGCCCCCGTCATCACCCGCACGACGGAAGACGTGTTGAAGCTGCAGCCGATTGCGCTGCGCGAATCGGGCGTCGCCCTGGGCACGCCGCTTTGGCGGGTCATCCAGCAGATCCTGTGGCGCGGTTCGACCAGCGGCATCCTCACCGGCGCCCTGCTCGCCTTCGCCAGAATAAGCGGTGAAACCGCCCCCCTCCTCTTCACGGCGCTTGGCAACCAATTCAAGGATTGGGACCACCCGCTGAAAGACCTGACCGAACCCATGGCCAGTCTGCCGGTGGTTATCTTCCAGGACGCGCTGACGCCCTACCCGGATCTCAACCGCCTGGCGTGGGCCGGCGCCCTGCTCATCGCAGCGTCCGTGCTGACCATCACCATTCTCGCCCGCATCTTTTCCAGGGAGCAAAAGCGCTCATGAGCCAGTTGGCCGAGCCCGAAACCCCCGACGTGTCGATCGGGACTGTTGACCCCTCGCGGGTGAAACTCGACGTGCAGAACCTGGATTTCTTCTATGGTTCGAACCGCGCCCTCAAGAGCGTGTCGATACCTTTCGAAGCCAATGCGGTCACCGCACTCATCGGTCCGTCGGGCTGTGGCAAGTCGACCTTGCTGCGGACATTGAACCGCATGTACGCGCTCTATCCAGGGCAAAAAACCACCGGCAAGATCATGTTCGACGGCGAGGATATTCTTCGACCCGGCGTGAACCTTTCGATGCTCCGCGCCAGGATCGGCATGGTGTTTCAGAAGCCGACGCCGTTCCCAATGTCGATCGCCGACAATGTCGCGTTCGGCGTTCGGCTCTACGAAAATCTGAGCAAGGCCGATCTCGCGGACCGCGTTGAGGAATCCCTGAAACGCGCCGCCCTCTGGGACGAGGTGAAGGACAAGCTCAACACCTCCGGTCTGGGCCTTTCCGGCGGCCAGCAGCAGCGCCTGTGTGTCGCGCGCTGCATCGCCGTAAAGCCGGAAATTCTGTTACTGGACGAGCCGACATCGGCCCTTGATCCGATCTCTAGCGCCAAGCTTGAGGAAACGGTGACGCAGCTGAAGGCCGACTATACGATCATCATCGTGACCCACAATCTTGGTCAGGCCGCGCGTCTTTCGAAATATACGGGGTTCATGTACCTTGGGGAACTTGTCGAATTCGGTGAGACCGAAGGCATGTTTACTAAGCCGGTCACAAAACGCGGCTCGGATTACATTACCGGCCGATTTGGCTAAACGCTTAACAAAGGTTGATTTGAAAGACTGAAAATTCCTTCAAATAACCGTCACATGCCGCGCCTATTGTCAGGTGACAATCGGCTCGGCGAATCGATTGTGTGAGCACCATGGAACACACCCTACGCGCCTACGATGAAGAACTGGACGCCATGACCGCGGAACTCGCGCGCATGGGCGGCCTGTGTGAGACCGAGGTCGCGGATTCAATCCGCGCGATCGGGGCCCGCGATGTCGATCTGGCGACCTCCGTGATCGTCCGAGACGCACGGCTGGACGGTCTCGAGCTGGATATCGAGCGTAAAGCCGTTCGGCTCATCGCTCTGCGGCAGCCGGTGGCTGATGACCTGCGCCGCACCGTCGCGGCGATGAAGATCGCGACCAATCTGGAGCGTTGCGGCGATCTGGCCAAGAATATCGCCAAGCGCGCCGTGGTTATCGCCGAGTCCGAGCCGGTCACCCCGCTGACGAGTTCGATCGAACGCATGGGCGAGCTGGTCACTTCGCGATTGAAGGACGTGCTCGACGCCTTGGCAAGCCGCGACGTGCAGCGCGCGATCACGGTCTGGGCCCAGGATAACGAAGTCGACGAGCATTACGAGGCGATCTTCCGCGAATTGCTCACCTATATGATGGGCGATCCCCGGACGATTACGGCCTGCGCGCATCTGCTGTTCGTGGCCAAGAACCTGGAGCGCATCGGCGATCACGCCACCAATATCGCCGAGATTCTCCACTATGAGATCACGGGCGAGGAACTCACCGACGATCGCCCCAAGACCGATTCTCTCAAGCCGGAAGCCCGCTGATCGATGTCCCTTGAGCCTCCCGCGCCACTTCGCGCCTCGATCCTGGTTGTTGAGGACGAGGATTCGCTGGCGACGCTGCTCAACTACAATCTGACCAAGGAAGGGTATCGGGTCGCCAATTGCGCTGACGGTGAAGAGGCGCTGCTGCTCATCGACGAGACGCCGCCAGATCTGGTGATCCTGGACTGGATGTTGCCGTCCGTCTCCGGCATCGAGGTTTGCCGCCGCCTGCGCCAGCGCTCCGCAACGCGAAATCTGCCGATCATTTTGTTGACTGCGCGCGGCGAGGAGATCGATCGAATTCGCGGGCTGGACACCGGCGCGGACGACTATGTCGTCAAGCCGTTTTCGATGATCGAACTCTGCGCGCGGGTGCGGGCCGTGCTGCGCCGTATCCGGCCCGGCCTGGCCGAGGACCGGGTTCGCCGGGGCGACATCGTCATCGATCGCGTGGCGCGCCGCGTGCGGCGAGGATCCGAGGATGTCCACCTAGGGCCAACCGAGTTCCGGCTGCTCGATCATTTCATGCAGCATCCAGGCCGCGTGTTCTCGCGCGAACAGCTGCTCGACGCGGTGTGGGGATCGGATGTGTATGTCGAGACGCGCACCGTAGATGTCCATATCGGCCGCCTGCGCAGGGCCCTCAACATGGGTCACAATGGCGATCCTATTCGCACCGTCCGCTCGGCCGGCTACTCCCTCGACGCCTGACCCCGCGCAGGTCCAACGGCCGCGCGCGCTCAGCGGTCGGGGGACGGACCGAACCGCAAACATGACGCCGCGTTAGGCCTTGACGCCGCGCGAGCGGCGAGGTGCAAGGGACGCCCGCGACGAGAATGACGATTTGACCAACCCTGTGACGCCCCTAGCGAGCCAATTCACGGCCGCCTCATCCGCCGACTGGATCGCCCTTGTCGAGAAGACGCTCAAGGGATCGGGCGTCGACACCTTGGTTCGCCGATCCGTCGACGGCCTCCCGATCAAGCCACTTTACACCCAGGAGGGCGCCGCCGAGCCGATGGCGCTTTCGCGCGCGCCCAGATCAGGCGCGCCGGCGTGGGACATCCGAGCGATGATCGCCGCGGACGCTCCGGCCGAGGCGAACCGCCAGGCGCTCGACGCCCTGGCGGGCGGGGCATCCTCGATCCTCACGCGGTTCACCAGCGATGACGATCTTGCCCGCACCCTGGACGGCGTGCTGACGGACGTCGCCCCCGTGGCCCTGGACGCGGGCTTTCAGGGGCCGGCCGCGGCGCGCGCCTTGGCGGCGATCGCCAAGGCGTCGCCCATCGCCCCGTTGGCCTTGCACATGGATCCCTTGACGTCGTTCGCCGAGCGGGGTGTCAGCCCAGGGCCGATTGAAGGACATCTGCAGGCGGCGGCCACGGCGGCCGTGACCGTCGCGGGCCCCTATCCGAGGGCGACCCTCTTCATCGCCACCGGGATCCCCGCCCATGAGGCGGGAGGCTCGCCAGCGTGGGAGCTCGCCTTGGCCATGGCGAGCGCCGTGGCCTACGCCAAGGCGCTCGTCGAAGCGGGTCTATCGATGGATGAGGCGTTCGCCCGCATCGTCCTCGGCCTCGCCGCCGATGCCAAACCTCTGGAAGCGATCACCAAGATGCGCGCGGCCCGGGCGCTTTGGACGCGGGTCACCGGCGCATGCGGCGTGACGCGCCCCGCCCTGATCGAAGCCCGCTCCTCACGCCGTATGCTCACCCGCGCGGACAGGTGGACCAACCTGATCCGCCTGACCAGCGCCGGCTTTGGCGCGGCGGTCGGCGGCGCGGACGCCGTGGCGCTCGGCGCGTTCACCGACGCGGTGAGCCCGCCAGACGCCTTCGCGCTTCGAATCGCGCGCAACACGCAACTGGTGCTCATGGAAGAAGCTTACCTGGGCCGCGTTGCCGATCCCGCCGGCGGATCCTGGGCCGTCGAGGATCTGACGCTTGAACTGGCGAAAGCCGCATGGGCGGCGTTCACGGGGATCGAGGCGGCCGGTGGCGCCATAGCGGCTTTGCGCGCGGGCGTGGTGGCGAAGGCGGTCGAGGGCTCATGCGCGGCCTTGCGGGGCGCCATCGCCCAGAAGGAACTGAGAGTGATCGGCGTCACCGATTTTCGCGGCGAGGATCCGCCGTCCGAACGCGCACCGGAAATTCCGCGGGACGCCTTGGAGCGTGCGCGGCTACCCGGCGCCGACAGCGAGTGTCCACCACTCACCGCGATCCGCCTGGAGGACCTCGTTTGATGACGGCCTTTCCAGATTTCGCCACGCTACCGTTCGAACTGGAACGGGCGGCGCCAGCGGCTGCGACAACCGATCAGGGCGGCTTCGTCACGCCCGAAGGCATCGCGCTTCGACCGGCCTACGGAGCCGCGGACGTCGCCGGCCTGGATTTCACAGGTGGTTTTCCTGGCCTGGCCCCCTTTGTTCGGGGCCCCTACCCCACGATGTACGCCACCAACCCGTGGACGATCCGACAATACGCGGGGTTTTCGACCGCCGAGGATTCCAACGCCTTTTATCGGCGCAATCTGGCCGCCGGACAGATGGGGCTCTCGGTGGCCTTCGATCTGGCGACCCATCGCGGTTACGATTCCGATCATCCACGCGTGAAGGGCGACGTCGGCATGGCCGGCGTCGCGATCGATTCGATTCTGGATATGCGCACGCTGTTCTCGGGCATCCCGCTCGACAAGATGAGCGTGTCGATGACCATGAATGGCGCGGTCCTGCCCATCCTGGCCCTCTACATCACCGCCGCCGAGGAACAGGGCGTGGCCCACGCCGCCCTGTCCGGCACGATCCAGAACGACATCCTCAAAGAGTTCATGGTGCGGAACACCTACATCTATCCGCCCGCGCCCTCGATGCGGATCATCTCCGATATCTTCGCCTACACGGCCAAGGAGATGCCCAAGTTCAACTCGATCTCGATCAGCGGCTATCACATGCAGGAGGCGGGCGCCTCGCTCGACCTCGAGCTGGCCTATACGCTGGCGGATGGCATCGACTATGTGCGCGCCGGCGTCGCGGCCGGGATGAGCGTCGACGCGTTCGCGCCGCGCCTGTCGTTCTTCTGGTGCTCGGGCATGAACTTCTTCATGGAGATCGCCAAGCAACGCGCCGCACGGCTGTTGTGGGCCAAGCTGATGCGTGAGCATTTCGATCCCAAGGATGCGCGGTCCCTATCGTTGCGCGCTCACACCCAGACAAGCGGCTGGTCGCTGGCGGCTCAGGATGTCTTCAACAATGTGCCCCGCACGACGGTCGAGGCGATGGCTGCGGTGTTCGGTCACACGCAGAGCCTGCACACCAATTCCCTGGACGAAGCCTTGGCTCTGCCCACGGATTTCTCGGCTCGGATCGCCCGCAACACGCAGCTGTTCCTGCAGATCGAAAGCGGCCTGACCCAGGTGATCGATTTGTGGGGCGGCAGTTATTATGTCGAGCGCCTGACACACGATCTTGCGACGCGCGCGCTCGGCCATATCGCCGAGGTCGAAGCCGCCGGCGGCATGACCAAGGCCATCGCCCAGGGCCTGCCAAAGCGGCGCATCGAAGAGGCGGCCGCGCGGACTCAGGGCCGTATCGACAGCGGCGAACAGACCCTGGTCGGGGTCAATAAGTTCCTCTCCAGCGAGATCGACGACATTCCGATCCTGGCGGTGGATAACAGCGCGGTATTGGCCAGCCAGATCGCCAAACTGAAGACGCTGAAGGCGGAGCGGGATCCAAAAGCGACGGAGGCCGCTCTGCGCGCTCTGGAAAACGGCGCGCGCGGTGGCGGAAACCTGCTCGCCCTGTCGGTCGATGCGGCTCGGGCCAAGGCGACGGTGGGAGAAATCAGTCTCGCCTTGGAAAATGTGTTCGGCCGTCACCAGGCGAAACCGGAAGTGGTTCGCGGCGTCTACGCCGCTGCTGTCGGCTCCGACGCCAAGGTCACGCGAGCGCGCACCATGATCGCGGCCTTCAAGGAAGCTGACGGCCGTCCACCGACGATTCTCGTGGCGAAGATGGGTCAGGATGGCCACGACAGAGGTCAGAAGGTAATCGCCACCGGTTTTGACGATCTCGGCTTCGCGGTCGACGTCGGGCCATTGTTCGCGACGCCCGCCGAAGTCGCCAAGGACGCGGTGGAAAAGAACGTACATGTCGTCGGCGCCAGTTCGCTGGCCGCCGGTCACCTCACCCTGATCCCGGAATTGCGCGCAGAGCTCGCGAAGCTTGGGCGGTCCGACGTGATGATCGTCGTCGGCGGCGTAATCCCCCCCGCGGACTACGACGCACTCAAGGCCGCCGGCGCGCGGCTGATTTTCCCCCCGGGCACCGTGGTGGCGGATTCCGCGGTCGCCATCCTCGAAGCGTTGAACGCCGATCTTGGCTACGCCCAGACGAACCGGTCCTAGTCGGTGACGGGCCAGCCCTACCAGGCCCTCAGGCTTGATCGTGAGGGGGCGGTGCTCACGGTCACTTTGAACCGCCCGGAAAAGTTCAACGCCTTCGACGCCACCCTACACGCGGAACTGGCGCATTGCCTGACCCAACTGCCCAGCGATCACGCAGCGCGGATTCTCATCCTTACCGGCGCGGGCAAGGCGTTCAGCGCTGGCGGAGACATGACGACCGCCCCGCCGGGACCCGGCCAATTCGCTCGAGACGCCCAGGAGGGCCGCGCCATCGCACGAGGTCTGCTGGACTGCCCCCAGATGGTGATCTGCCGGATGAACGGCGACGCCATTGGTCTTGGCGCGACGATCGCGCTTCTGAGCGACTTCGTGATTGCCGCCGACACCGCGCGGATCGGCGACCCACACGTCCGCATGGGCCTGGTCGCCGGCGACGGCGGAGCGCTGATCTGGCCGATGCTGGTCGGACCGATGCTGGCCAAGCGCTATTTGCTGACCGGAGATTTGGTGGCTGCGCCGCGCGCGGCCGAATTGGGCCTGATCACGCAATCGGTACCAATCGACAGCCTTGACGCCGAGGTGTCGAAGCAGCGCGATAAGCTCCTCGCCGGCGCGCCCCTGGCGCAACAATTCACCAAGCGATCCGTCAACGCCGCCCTGCAAGCGCTGATGGCGACTCAGTTCGATCTTTCGCTCGCTTATGAGGGGATCACGATCCTCTCGGCCGACCATGTCGAGGCGCGCGCAGCGTTCGTCGCCAAGCGCGCGCCGAACTTTACAGGCGACTAGCCTGTAGCGTTAACTTTCCGCGGGGGGCCGTCTTCGATGTCGACGTCGAAGGTCTCCAGGAAACGCGACACCAGCATGTAGTAGCCGACGGTGATCGTCAGTTCCTGCAAAGCTTTGTAACCGAGCGCCTCGCGCAGGGGCTCGAAGGTTGCGTCGCTCGCCCGGACGTTGTGCACCACGTCGTCGGCGTAGAGCATCACCTTGCGCTGCAGGTCGTTGAAGACCTTGGCCTCTGGCCCGGCGTGAATGCCCGCGATCAGTTCGTCGGACATGCCTATCCGCCTTGAGATCGCCTCGTGCTGGTAGACCTCATATTTGGCTTTCGAGAGAACCCCCACGCGTACGATAGCGATCTCGCGCAGGACCGGGTCGAGGCTGCTGAAATTCAGGATTTGCGTGCCAAGCTTGGTGAAGCCGTCGATGAGATCGCCGGAATGACCGAGCATGCGGAAGATGTTCAGGGCGGGCAGCTTTTCGTAGGCCTTCGCCGCTCGGCCGGTCGCCTGGGTCGTGTCAAAATAGGGTATGCGAGCCATAGGATCCTCCCATCGTTGGTTTGATCCGACCTTACAGGCTCCCTCGGGATGACGAAACGGGCGAGGCGCCCGGCTCCCCGGACCGCTCCGTCAGTCCCCGTAGGCGAGACGCTTGGCCTGGGCGATCCAGGCATCGCGCGTTCCCCGCCCGAGAAGCTTTCGCTCAGCGTCGAACTGCGCCATCTCCGCGGGGGTCCAGGCGGCGAGATCGCTGAAACGGCGGACGCCGCGCGCGCGCAGCGCCTCCGCAGTGCGCGGGCCAATGCCAGCGATCACCGTCAGGTCGTCGTCCGCAGCCGGCTCTTCCAAGGGGGAGGCGATGAGTTCGATATCCGCTGCCGAAGGCGCCGACACCTCGACCACGGCGTCAGGCTCCGGCGCGACAGCCCGTTGGGCGGTCAGCGTCGGGGGCTCGGGGCTCGCCAGCGGTTGCGAAACCTGCGCCACGGCAGGTCGCGCCCATCGTGTCATCGCCCACAAGGCGACGCCGACGCTCGTGCTCGCGGCAAGCGCGAACCACATCGGATTGGCCAAGCCGACACCGATGTGAAGCGCTTGGGTCGCTCGCTGACGCAGGATCGGGGGTGTCGGATAGGTGAAAGACAAACTCACAACGGAGCTCCTTCGGCCGAATAATGGTGCAAAGCAACATACTCCGGTTGCGGTGCAATATCACGCGGTTTCTTTGACCCTATCCAGCCTGGCCGAAGCGGCCGATCCTGGCCGAGGCCCCCTCGCCACCCAGCCGGCTCGCCACCCATTCCGCGGCTTCCTGGCCCGCTGATGCGAGGCCGGCCGGGGGGTTGACGACTATCATGGCGCAGCCGTTCATGCGCAAAGGGTTTGTCAATCTGCCAAGGCGCGCTTCGATCGCCAGCACCGGGATGGCGCCGGTGACATCCTCCAGGTCGCAGCAGAAGGCGTCAAAGGTCGCCAGATCCTTAAGTGGTGTCCAAATCGCCAGGCAGGCGTCGGGATTGCGATCCAGAACCGCGCCCGTGAGCTTCACGATATTCTGGTAGTCGTCGCCTCGCTCGAACGGGGGGTCGACCAGCACCAGCAATCGCGCCGGTGACGCCGGCGCGGCGCGGACCGCGTGGGACCACCCATCAAGGTTCAGGACCTCGAAACCCGGTCGCGAGCCGACAACTTTCGCCAGGCTCGAATGGTCGTCCGGTCGGAGTTCGCAAGCGATGGCCCGGTCCCCCGTTTTCAGCGCCCGCGCCACCAGCATCGGGGAGCCGGGATAGTATCGGACTTCATCCGATGCGTTCGCCGCGCGCACCGCCACTTTCAACGCCGCCAGGGCGGAGGGCGCATGCGGGTCGCTCATGAGGCGATGCACGCCGTCTGAAGCTTCGTCGGTGCGCCGCGCCAAGACGTCCCGCAAATCGTAGAGTCCCGCCCCTGCGTGGGTGTCGATCACCGTGCAAGGCGCGGGCGAGACCGCCAGACCATCCAGGATATGCGTCAGCACCGCGTGCTTGAGCAGATCGGCGAAATTTCCCGCATGGAAGGCGTGGCGGTAGTTCATAAAGCTCCATATGACGTTACGGGCGCGCCCGACAGCGCGCGAAGCGGACGCGGGTCGGAGAAAAACAATGAAGGCAGTCATTCGGCGCAACGGCGCCTTGGTCGTGGGCGAGATGGACGCCCCACGACCGGAAGCGGGCCAGGTTTTCTGCAAGACGCTGGTTTGCGGCATCTGCGGCTCGGACCTGCACGCCATGGACCACTACGATCACATGATCGACAGCACCGAGCGGCTGGGCGGCGTCAGCCACATGAAAAAGGGCGCCGATACAGTGTTTGGCCACGAATTCTGCGCCGAGGTGGTCGAGAACGGCCCAGCGACGAGCGGCCGCTTCAAGGCAGGCGACCGGGTCGTATCGATCCCAGGCCTGATCGGCGCCGATGGCTTCGAGACCGTTGGCTACTCCAGCCGTATCCCGGGCGGATTCGCCGAGAACATCATCCTCTCCGAAGCGCTCATGTTGCCGGTCCCCAACGGCCTTTCGGCCGAGCACGCAGCCTTGACCGAGCCCCTGGCGGTCGGCGAGCACGCGGTCGCGAAGGCGAGTATCGAGGCCGATCACGTACCGATGGTGATCGGGTGCGGGCCGGTCGGCCTGGCGGTGATTGCCTCGCTCAAGGCGCGGGGCCACGGCCCGATCATCGCCTGCGACTATTCGGCCGAGCGGCGGGCGGCGGCGGCGATCATGGGCGCCGACAAGGTCATAGATCCGGCGCAGGTCTCCCCGCATGCGTCATGGGCGGAATTCAATGTCCCCGACAACGCCGCGGCCGGTCTGTTGGCCACGGTGCAGGGCAAGGATGTCAGGCGCGCCTTGATATTCGAATGCGTCGGCGTGCCCGGATTGATCCAGTCCCTCGCCCTTGCGTCGCCGACGGGGACCCGTATCGTGGTGGCTGGGGTATGCATGGAGATTGATCGGTTCGAACCCCTGGCGTTCATCAGCAAGGAGATCGAGTTGCGCTTCGTGCTGGCCTACACGCCCGAGGAGTTCGCCACCTCGCTGCGGAATCTGGCCGAAGGCGTGACGGCCTATCCGGATGCAATCACAGGCATTGTCAGCCTGGCCGACACGCCGGCGGCCTTCATGCGCCTGCAGACTGACAAGAGTCAGATCAAGATCCTGGTTTCGCCGGGCAAGTAACCCGTACGGGCCTTAGCCCGTCCCCCGCATGCGGATCAGACCTTCCTGGACAACGGACGCGACCAGACGGCCGTCGACGTCATAGATGTCGCCGAAATTCAGCCCACGCCCGCCAGACGCGGAGGGGCTTCGTTGAGCGTACAGATGCCAGTCGTTGAAGTTCGACGGCCGATGGAACCAGATCGCATGGTCCAGACTGGCGGACTGGAATCCCGGTGTCTGCCAGCTGACGCCATGGGGACGCGTACAGGTGCCCAGTAGCGACATGTCGGACGCATAGGCCAACGCCGCCTGCTGGGTCGCGATATCGTCGCTGAGCGGCGCCAACACCCGCATCCACACATTTTGTGTCGGAGGCGAGGGCTGGGAGGTTGTCATGTCGCGACCATCAACCCAGCGCATCTCGATCACGCGGCGCCAGTCCGTCCCTGTCTCGGTCAGGGTCTCCGGCTTGGGGCTCGACGGCATCGGATCCTGATGCTCGAATCCGGTTTCCGGCGTCTGGAACGACGCGGCCAGGTTGAAGATCTGGGCGCCGTGCTGGATTGCGGTGACACGCCGGGTGGTGAAGCTCTTGCCGTCGCGGGCGCGGTCGACATCATACAGAATCGGCACCGAGGGATCGCCGGGGCGGATGAAGTAGCAATGCAGAGAGTGGCAGATCCGTCCCTCGACGGTCTTGTAGGCGGCCGCCAAGGCCTGGGAGATCACCAGGCCGCCATATATCCGCGCACCCTGATCGGGGGGCGCGACGCCCCTGAATAAATTCACCTCGATCCGCTCGAGGGTTAGGATCTGATTCAGGTCTTCGACGTCGTCAGCCATGCGGCCCTCCAAGAGCGCAGGCCCTTAGCCGGACCATGGTGCGGCGGCAAGGTCACGGCCTTAGGCGTCGTCGACTTGCCAGTCCAAAGAGCGCGAAACGGCCTTGCGCCAACGCGCCAAGCCCCGGTCCCGTTCCGGTTGTGACATATTTGGAGACCATTCGGCGTCCTTTCGCCAGTGTTCACTCAAAGTCGCAAGGTCCGGCCAGAATCCCACGGCGAGGCCAGCCGCGTAGGCCGCTCCCAGGCATGTGGTTTCGGCGATGACGGGGCGGATCACCCGTGTATTGAGCACGTCGGCCTGAATCTGCATGAGCAGGCTATTGGCCGTCATCCCGCCGTCGACCCTGAGCGTTCCGAGGTCCCGCCCCGAGTCGACGGCCATGGCATCGACGACCTCGCGAGTCTGCCAGGCCACGGCCTCCAGGGCGGCCCGCGCAATGTGCGCCTTGGTGACGAAACCCGTCAGTCCGGCGATGATCCCCCGGGCGTCGGGCCGCCAGTGCGGCGCGAACAGGCCGGCGAACGCCGGAACCAACACGCATCCGCCACTGTCGGGAACGCTTGCCGCCAGGGCTTCGATGTCGCTGGCGCTGGCGATCAGACCGAGATTGTCGCGCAGCCACTGGACAAGCGAACCGGTCACGGCGATCGACCCCTCAAGCGCATAGACGGCCGGCTGCGCGCCGACCTGGTAGGCGACGGTGGTCAGGAGACCATGGCCGGAGACCACGGGCGCTGTTCCGGTATTGACCAAAAGAAAGTTGCCGGTGCCGTAAGTGCATTTTCCTTCGCCCGGCGAAAAGCAGGTCTGGCCGAACAACGCCGCCTGCTGATCTCCAAGCGCCGAGGCGATCGGAACGCCGTCGAGAGATCCTCGGCCATGGCCATAAATCTCCGCCGAGGGTCGGATGCGGGGCAGCATGGCGCGCGGCACGCCGATGGTGTTTAGCAACGCGTCATCCCAGTCCAACGTCGCGAGGTTCATCAGCATCGTTCGGCTGGCGTTGGTGACATCCGTGACGTGATGGCCCGTGAGGTTCCAGATGAGCCAGGTATCGATGGTGCCAAACAACAGCTCGCCGCGCTCGCCCCGTGCGCGAGCGCCAGGGACATTGTCCAACAGCCAGCGCAATTTCGGTCCGGAGAAATAGGTGGCCAGTGGCAGGCCGCACAGCTGGCGCAACCGGTCCTGGCCCCCCACGCGCGCCAGGCCTTCGATAATCGGGCCGGTGCGGGTATCCTGCCAGACAATGGCGTTAGCGATCGGCTGGCCGGTCGCGCGGTCCCAGACGACGGTCGTCTCACGCTGGTTGGTGATGCCGATCGCCGCCAGCGCGGAACGATCGACGCCAAGGCTCGCCATGGCCTCGCCGACGACGCTCTGCACATTCGCCCATATCTCCAGGGGATCGTGCTCAACCCAGCCAGGCCGGGGAAACACCTGCCGGTGCTCCGTGCGGGCGATGGCCGCAACGCCGCCGCGGGCGTCGAAGATCATGCAGCGTGTCGACGTTGTTCCCTGGTCGATCGCGGCGATGTACTGGCCGGCCATGCGGTGATCCTCCCTGCAATGCGTTTGTCCGCTTGTGGCCTTTCCCCCTGCCGGTGCGCCGTATCCCAAGGTTGAAAGCCGGGTCTGCGCCGGTGGTGGCTCGGCCGAAGTTCGTCCCGCTTTAGGGTTCGGAGGGACGGTCCGCCACCCCCTGCGACGGTTGGGTCATGGCATACAATGCGATGCCGCTCGTCACCGCCACATTGAGCGAGTCGAATGAATCCGCCATCGGGATCGCGACCGCCTGGGCTCGACGCAGAATGTCATCCGGAAGGCCGGGTCCTTCAGGGCCCAGCAACACCGCCGCACGCCCCGGCCGCGCGACCGACGTCAGCGTCATCGAGCCGCGGGGGCTAAAAGCGAATGCGGTAAACCCGTGGTCGCCCAGGAGACCGAGAGGATCCTCGTTGGCGCTCAACCTCGCGAAGGGCACATTCAGCGCCGCGCCAACGGAGACTCGGATCGCCTTGCGGTAGAGTGGATCGCAGCAGGCGCCGTCGAGCAGGACCGCGTGGGCGCCGAACGCCGCGGCGTTGCGGAATATGCCGCCAATGTTGTCGTGGTTGGCAATCCCGAACAGCGCCAGAACAATGGCCTCCTCTGGGCAAACCATCAGAAGATCCGACCAGGTTGGAATTGGCGCGCGAAGACCGTGAGCCAGGATTCCACGATGGATCGGAAATCCGGTCAGCGCGTCCAACACCGTCCGGGATGCGTGGTAAACTTCGACGTCATCGCCCAAAGCGGCGATCACGGACGCCAGGCTCATCGCTCGCTTCTCATCGATCAGAACGGCTTGCGCGCGATGAAGACGCGATCGCGAGAGCGCCCTCAGGACCACCTCACCTTCAGCGATGAACCCGCCTCGCCCAACGACGTCACGCTCGCGAACATCGCGAAACACGCTCACGCGCGGATCATCGGCATCTAGGATCTGGACCGGGACCACCATCTCTTCACAACTGGACTCCTGGCCCTGGTCCGGTCAACCGCGAGGCTTCATACTGAAGCGCTATGAGCAATTCCCCTTAGCGGAAACCCCTAATTTCATGCAGTTTAGTCAGCTGTTAAGGTCAATTTGCAGTCGAAATATTGGACGCAGTGGAGCCTTGGCCGTGAATCTCAAGAAACTAAAGATCATGGCGGACCGCTTGGGGGCGACGTCAATCGAATATGGTCTGATCGCGGCTCTCATTTCGGTCGTCATCATAAGCGCGGTGACATCCGTCGGCTCGAACGTGAAGAACGTGTTCAACTATGTGGGCAATCACGTCACGACGGCCTCGGCCTGATAGCCATCGCACGACCCCTCTAACGTCCAGAGCGCGAAAAGAGTTTTCGGCGCCCAAGCCATCGGCGGCGCATAGCGCGGCCTCAGCATAAAACATCCCAGGACCGCGTTCCTCAACATGGGTGACGAGCCGGATCTCAGGCGATATCGCGCGGAAACTCCGGCGCCCGTTTTTCGTAGTGCGCGTCCAGACCGGCGCGCACCTCCGGTCCAGCGAAGTTCATGAACTCCATCGCCAGGGAGGCGTCGAACGTGGGCCCCATCTGACGCAACCAGTTATTCAGAGCATACTTGGTGTAGCGGATCGCGTGCTGCGCGCCCTCAGCCAGGCGGGAAGCGATCTCCACGGCCTTCCCATCCAGATCGGCGTCATCGACCGCCAGTGAGATCAGCCCAATGCGCTCCGCCTCATCCCCTAGCAACTGATCGCACAGCAGGAGATAGTATTTCGCCTTGGCCATGCCGCAGAGCAACGGCCAGATGATCGCGGCGTGATCGCCCGCGGCGACGCCAAGACGGGTGTGGCCGTCGACGATCCGGCAATCCTTCGATGCAATCGAAACATCCGCAAGGATGCCGCAAACCAGTCCGGCGCCAACCGCAACCCCGCGCATGGCGCTGACCACGGGCTTGCTGCAATTGATAATGTTGTAGACAATTTCCCGCGCCTCTTTCATGCCCTGGGCGCGCTTGCCGTAGTCCGCGACCAGGTCCTCGATCATGGCAAAGTCACCCCCGGCGGAGAACACCTTACCCTCGCCCGTGATGATGGCGGCGTTGACGCTGGGGTCCTCGTCCAGGTCACGCCAGACGCGTCCCAATTCGGCGTGCATCGCATGGTCGGCCGAGTTCATCTTGCCGTTGGCCATCGTGATGCGGAGCACCTTCGGATGCGGCCGGTCGAACTTTAGGCGTGTGTACCCGGCGTATCGATCTTCGCTCATGTCACCTCCCGCGCCCTCAGGGGCTTTGAGGATCAGACTACACGAAAACGCCCGCCAAGCGTGAGCCGGGCGGGCGAGGGGAGACTTGGGTGCGGGGACAGGATTTGAACCTGTGACCTTCAGGTTATGAGCCTGACGAGCTACCGGGCTGCTCCACCCCGCGTTGAACTTGGTGGAAGATAATGTCGTGTTGAAGGGTCGGGTGGCTGTGAAACCCATCCTCTTTATAGACCCGGCGGCGACCTACTCTCCCGCGACTTAAGACGAAGTACCATCGGCCCTGGGAAGCTTAACGGCCGAGTTCGGAATGGGATCGGGTGGGGACTTCCCGGCATAGCCACCGGGTCAACAAAAAGGATGTGAAGTAGACATCAAACCGGCGTCAACAAAGACGCACATGAGTTTTAATGAGAACGATCAAGCCGATCGAGCGATTAGTACCAGTAAGCTACACGCCTCACGGCGCTTCCACACCTGGCCTATCAACGTGGTGGTCTACCACGGCTCTCAGCGAAGCCTTGTTTTGAGGTTAGTTTCCCGCTTAGATGCTTTCAGCGGTTATCTATTCCATACTTAGCTACCCTGCTGCGCGGCTGGCGCCACGACAGGTCCACCAGAGGTATGTCCATCCCGGTCCTCTCGTACTAGGGACAGATCCTCTCAAGCTTCGTACACCCACGGCAGATAGGGACCAAACTGTCTCACGACGTTCTGAACCCAGCTCACGTACCACTTTAATCGGCGAACAGCCGAACCCTTGGGAGCTGCTCCACCCCCAGGATGTGA
>Ga0075029_100000128_pt1 | contig 36610 bp, 29 predicted proteins | sample LitLauG_LLR_2013_FD_71391 | JGI IMG/M metagenome (GOLD analysis project Ga0075029, IMG submission 71391) | Freshwater sediment microbial communities from North America - Little Laurel Run_MetaG_LLR_2013 | ecosystem: Environmental > Aquatic > Freshwater > Creek > Sediment | place: USA... | reverse complement strand
GGCACACTCGCCTCTACCAGCGCGGCTGGATCGCGCCCGCCTGGCCGGTCGAGTTCGGCGGCACCGGTTGGTCGCCACGACAGAGATTTCTGTTTGACCGGGAATGCGCCCGCAACGACGCGCCGATACTGTTCGCCGGGGCGATCCGTAGCCTGGGCCCCCTGCTGATCGAGGCGGGAACGCAGGCGCAACGCGATCGCTTCCTGCCGACGATCCTGTCAGGCGAAGAGCTTTGGTGTCAGGGCTATTCCGAGCCCGGAGCCGGGTCGGATCTCGCCGCTTTGTCCTGCCGGGCCGTGCGACAGGGCGACGACTATGTCGTTAACGGATCGAAGATCTGGACCACCGGAGCGCACCTCGCCCAATGGATGTACGCGATCGTCCGCACCGCTGAACTGGAGCGCCGGCAACAGGGCCTCACGTTCCTCCTTATCGACATGAGTAGCTCCGGCCTGAGTATCCGCCCAATCATCGGCCTCGCCGGCGATCATGAGTTCAACCAGGTGTTCTTCGATGGCGTCCGCGTGCCCGTGGCCAACAGAGTCGGGGACGAGAACGACGGCTGGTCGATCGCCAAACGGCTGATGCAGCTGGCGCGTTCGAACAACACCCCCGCCGCGCTGGTGCGTCGCGCCTTCAATATGACCGCGGCGGCCGTCGCCCGCTTGAGCGATCCGGCCGACGCCGGCTTGAAGTTCGAACTCCGGGATCTGGAGATTCAGCTCATGGCCTTCGAGGCCATGGAACTGGCGGCCTTGCCGACAGGCCGGCCCCGGGCGGGCGATGCCATGACGCCATCGATCTTGAAGCTGACAGGGAGCGAACTGCACCAGAAGATCGCCGAGTTGGGCCTGCGCGCCGAAGGCTTCACGACAATCGGCGCTCATGAGGTCACAGCCCAGGGCGACCCGGATCTCGATCGAGGGTCCAAGGCCATGGCCAAGCATCTCAGCGTGCGGGCCGCGACGGTCTATTCGGGCACGAGCGAGACGCAGCGGAATGTCATCGCCCGGCAGATGCTGGGAGACCTGGCGGTCTGATGGGATTCACTCTTGCTCGCGCGGCGGTTTGTGGCGCACGGACAATGCTGTAGGCACGGAACGCACTGAATCGTCCTCTGCTAGGCCCGTGATGACACCCAGCTCGGCTCAATCAAGGGCGTTGCGCCAGATGCGGGTCTTTGGCCCCTCGCTGCTCGCGATCGGCGCCGCCGCCCTCGTGACGCTTCTGATCGGCAGAGGGTCCGGGAATCTGCCCGTCCTGACCGCGTTTCTGCCCGCATTGCTGCTGGCGGGCCTGCATGGGTTGCGGGGCGGAGTCCTGACCACCGGGCTGGCGGCCACGGTGGCGGTCGTAACCGACCATGTTGGTTTGGGCGCGAACATCGATCCGGGATTGCTCGGTGTGTTTGTTCTCCTTGGTGTTGGCATCGCGGTGGTCGGCGAGCGGCATGTCCGTCAGCTCAAGCTGACCGAGGGCATGACTCGCGAGCTACGCGACCGGGAATCCTACCTTCAGTCCATTCTCGACGCCGCGCCCGACGCGATGATGGTCATCGACGATCGGGGCCTGATCACCACATTCGGCGCCAAGGCCGTGGCGCTGTTCGGCTGGTCGCCGACTGAGGTCATCGGCCGTAACATTTCGATGCTGATGCCCGCCCCCTACAGCGCCGGCCACGACGGCTATATCCAACGCTATCTGGCCACTGGAGAGCACCGCATCATCGGTCGCGGACGGGCCGTTGAGGGTCTGAAGAAGGACGGCGCGATATTCCCCATGCGCCTGACGGTTGGCGAGATGCGGGCCGGAGATCGAACCTTCTTCACCGGTTTCGCCCACGACCTGACCGAACAGTATCAGGCCGAGTCGCGAGTGCGCGAGTTGCAGGGCGAATTGATCCACGTCACGCGGATCTCGTCGGTAGGCGAGATGGCGTCGTCCCTGGCCCACGAACTAAATCAGCCGCTCTCGGCGATCGCCAATTATCTGCGCGGCTCGTTGCGCATTCTTGCGCGTGACGGCGAGGTGGACCGCGAGCGGATACGCGATGGTCTCAACCGCGCCGCGCAACAGGCTATCCGCGCGGGTGAGGTGATACGCCGGTTGCGCGAGTTTCTGGGTCGCGGGCAGCTGGAGCGCAAGCCCGAACACTTGTCCGAGATCGTTCGCGAGGCCAGCGAACTGGCGCTTGTGGGTGCGAAGGTGCTTGGTGTCGATGTCACAATGACGTTCGATCCCGCGTGCGACGCGGTGTTCGTCGACAAGGTGCAGATTCAACAGGTGGTGCTGAACCTGATCCGCAACGGCATGGATGCTATGGAGAATTCCGCGGTCAGACGGGTGGCGATTGTCACCGAGCCCGCAGGCCCCACTCAGGCGCGTGTCATCGTTTCCGATACCGGCCCCGGCATTACGCCTGAGTTTTCGGATCGACTTTTCACGCCCTTCATGACGACGAAAAAGGACGGCATGGGAATCGGTCTATCGATCTGTCGCACAATCATCGAAGCTCACGGCGGCTCGATCCATGCCGAGGGCAATCCTGGAGGCGGCGCGCGCTTTGTGTTTACCCTGCCCGTGGACGAAGGGAGATCCGAATCGTGACCGACCCGGTGGTTCATGTCGTCGACGATGATTCCGACGTTCGCGATTCAATTGCGTTCCTGCTGGACTCCGCCGACATCCAGGCCGCCACCTACGACGGCGCCGAAGCCTTCCTTGAGGCCGCCGATGGCGCGCGCGGCTGCATCGTCACCGACATTCGAATGCCCCGGATCGACGGCCTGCAGCTGGTGACGCTGTTGAAGGAAAGAGGATGCGTGCTGCCGATCATCGTCATCACCGGCCATGGCGACGTCCCACTGGCGGTTGAGGCCATGAAGGCCGGTGTGTCCGACTTCATCGAAAAGCCATTCGACGACGACGTGCTGCTGAACGCCATCAAGCGCGCGCTGGCGGCTCAGTCAGATGGAGACGCCAAGGCTGCCGAACGCGCGGAGATCGTTCGTCGGATCGCCAGTCTGTCCGGGCGCGAGCGGCAGGTGCTGGAGGGCCTGGTGGGCGGAAAGAGTAACAAACTGATCGCGCGCGAACTCGATATCAGCCCCCGTACGATTGAGATCTACCGAGCCAATCTCATGACCAAGATGCGCGCGGAAACGCTGTCCGACCTGATCAGGATGTCGCTGACAGCGGCCGGCTAGGGGCCCCCAACGCCCCCGTGCAATGCTCGCGCAACGCTCTCGGCCAGGGCTTCGGTGGTCAACGGCTTTTCGACAATCACGACGCCCAGGTCACGGGCGGCGGCGCGGCATCGCTCGTCCGGCTCGGTGGTGATCAGGATTGCCGGAGCGGCGAGGCCCCGATCGCGAAGGACACGCGTCAGCATCAGACCGTCCATCTTCGGTAGGCGATAGTCCAGGATCAGGCAGTCGGCTTCCAGGGATATCCGATCGTGCGAGCGCAACGTGGCGTCCGGATCGGCGAACGCCCAGACCTCGAACCCGTCGGCCTCCATGGCGAAGGTCAGGGCGGCGCGCAGCGACGGATCGTCCTCGACGACGACCAGACGTTTGCGATGTGGGATCCATTCAGACAGTTTCGCCGCCTCCCGGACTGAAGCGGATGACTGGCGGGGGCCTTCCGCATTTGATCAGTCTGCCACGGCGTACGCAGGCTTGACGACTAAGGGCCGATCCTTAGGGCGCCGACACGAATTTCATCGGCCATATCAGCGCGATAGGTAGCCGGCATCGTCAACCTATCGAGTACCCCGATGTCCACCCACACCTTGATCACCCGCCAGGCCGTCACCCGCCGCGATATGCTGTTCGGCGCTGCCCTTGTCGGTGGGCTGGCTTTGGCCGCGACCGCCAACGCAAGCGCGAAGATGGCGCCGAGCATGGTCAATTATCGGCCGACCCCAAAAGGGTCGGCGCGATGCGACAACTGCACGCAATGGCTGGTCCCGGACGGCTGCAAAATCGTCTCCGGCAAGATAAATCCCGCGGGCTGGTGCATCGTTTACGCGCGTAAGCCTTAGCCCGCCCGGCTGGGCGTCCCGCGTCATGATGGCTGCTGCGGCCACCGCGCGGGACGTGAGCCTTCTGTCCACCGCTAACCACAAAGGAGCGCCTGCCATGGCAATGCGCGTCTCGTCACATCGTCTGGTTGCCGGCGCCGCGCTGGGCGCCCTTTCATTGATGGTTTCCGCGAACGCCGCCCACGCGGTGCCGGCGTTTGCGGTGCAGACGGGGCGGCCCTGCCAAGCCTGCCATGTCGGCGGCTTTGGCCCTCAGCTCACGCCGTTCGGTCGCGCCTTCAAGATGAACGGCTATACGGCGCGGACCGTAAAGTGGAACGTCCCGCTATCGGCCATGGCCGTGGCCTCCTACACCCACACCGCCACCGATCAGCCGCCGCCGCCGGCGAAGGATTTCGCGGTCAACGACAACCTGGCGATCGATCAGATCAGCCTATTCGTCGCCGGCGGCCTTGGCGATCACTTTGGCGCGTTCGTGCAGACCACCTATGACGGGGTCGCGCACGCCTTCCATTGGGATAACCTGGACCTCCGCGCGGTGGCGAAGGCGAAGTTCCACGATCACGACCTTCTGTTTGGCGCCAGCGTCAACAACGCCCCGACGGTCCAGGACACCTGGAACACCCTAGGCGCGTGGGGTTACCCATACACCTCATCCACCCTGGCGCCGGGGGCGCCCGCCGCGCCGCTGATCTCGGGCGCGTTCGCGCAGACCTCTCTGGGGGTCACGGGTTACGTCCTCATCGATGAAGCGGTCTACATCGAGGCGGGCGGCTACCAATCGCCTGGCGCGACGATGTTGACACGTCTAGGCGTCGATCCGACGTCGCCTGGCAGCATCTCGGGAACGGCGCCCTATGTGCGCGTCGCCTACCAAAAGGATTTCGGCGACCAGAACTTTCAGCTTGGCGGGTTTTACTTTGGCGCCAACATCTATCCGGGCCTGGATCGGACGACGGGTCAAACCGACCGTTACACCGATTTCGGCCTGGACGGCTCGTACCAGTACTTCGGCGGTCATTCCGACGTCTTCACGTTGAACGCGCGCTACACCACCGAGAAGCAGCACCTGGACGCCTCCGCCCCTCTGGGGCTGGTCGCGAACCCGCGCAACACGCTTGAAGAGTTCCGCGTTGACGGTTCCTACTACTGGCGCAATCGCCTTGGCGCGTCTGTGCAACTGTTCAACACCTGGGGGTCCTCCGACCCTGTGCTCTACAGCAACCCCACCGCCAAACCCGACACGACAGGCCTGATGTTCCAGATCGACGGCACGCCGTGGGGCGCCGGGACCTCGCCGCTGGGGCCCCGGTTCAACGCCCGCATCGGCCTGCAGTACACGGCATACCTGAAGTATGCCGGCGCTGGCGAAAACTATGACGGCGCCGGGCGAAGCGCGGGGGCGAATAACACTCTGCGCCTGTTTACTTGGATCGCTTACTGACGACATCGCCGCGGGCGCGCGCGCCGCGCATCGACAATGACTTGCGCGGCGCACGATGTTGAGGATTCCCTTTCCGCGCGATGCGTCCCGTGACAGTTGGCGCTCATCCTAGCGGCTAAGGACAAACCCGATGCGCGGGCTCGACACCGAACCTGATTCGTCGGACCGGGGCGTCGCGAGCCGCGCGTGGCGCCGCATTGAGGAGCATCCGCTCGCCCGCCTTGGGCCCGGGCTAATCACCGGCGTCGCCGACGACGATCCGAGCGGCATCGCGACCTATTCCCAGGCGGGCGCCCAGTACGGCCTCGACATGCTTTGGACCATGCCGCTGGCCTTTCCGTTGATGGCGGCGATTCAATCGATCTGTGCGCGGATCGGACGTGTTACGGGCAGAGGACTTTCGGCGAACATCAAGGACGCCTTTCCGCCGATCGTCTTGCGCGTTGTTGTGCTGCTGCTCCTCATGGCCAACACCCTCAACATCTCGGCCGACGTGGCGGCGATGGGCGAGGTGGGCGAGCTGATCTCCGGGGTCGATCGTCATCTGATGACCGTGATGTTCGTTCTCATGACCATCGGCCTGCAGATTTTCGTCCCCTACCATCGCTACGTCTTCTATCTGAAATGGCTGACCCTTTCGCTGCTGGCCTATGCGGCGGTCCTGTTCACGGTACACGTGCCATGGGGGGAGGCGCTAACGCGGAGCTTCGTGCCCGAGATTAAATTCAACGCCGACACAGCAACCGTGGTCGTCGGCGTCTTCGGCACCACGATCAGCCCCTACCTCTTCTTCTGGCAGGCCTCGGAGGAGGTCGAGGATATGCACGGCGGCGAAGGATCGGCGCTGATCATAGATCACGCCGCCGCGCCGTCGGAGCTGCGGCGGATAAGATGGGATACCTGGAGCGGTATGTTCTATTCGGATGTCTCCGCCTATTTCATCATCCTGGCCACCGCGGTCACCCTGCATGTTGCGGGCGTTACCGATATCAATACGGCCGCTCAGGCCGCCAGCGCGCTTCGGCCCCTGGCCGGCCCGTTCGCCTATGTCGTCTTCGCCCTGGGAATTTTGGGTGTCGGCCTGATCGGCGTGCCGGTTCTGGCCGGATCAGGCGCCTATGCGCTTTGCGAGGCCATGGGCTGGGAGTGGGGGCTGGAGCGAAAGGCCCGCGACGCGCGAGCGTTTTATGGTGTGATCGCCGTGAGCGTACTGCTGGGCATGGTTATCCAATATTCGCCAATCAGCCCCATGAAGGCTCTGTTCTGGAGCGCCGTCATCAATGGCGTCGTCGCGGTGCCCCTCATGCTGGTCATCCTCGTGCTCGCGTCGAAGCGCTCTGTGATGGGCCCTTATGTCGCCAGCCGATCCCTGATCGTCATGGGATCGCTCGCAACCGCCGTGATGGCGTTCGCCGCGGTGATGATGTTGACCCCCAGATAGCTGGCGCTCGCCGCAGTCGGGGGCGAGGGCGCCGGCGCCTCCGGTAAGGCCCTTAGGGACTGGGCACGAATATTCGCTGGGTCGGGCGGCGGTTACCTTTTGATCGTTGCCTCACCGCCGGAGTCCCAAACGATGTCGATGTCTCACACCTTTGCCGCTCCCGAGCCCCGCGTCATGTTTCCGCGAACGGTGGCGCGCCCTTCGGTCGAGATCATCCGCATGGTGGGCGCGACGGTGAAGAAGTCGCGCGATCAGGAGATTTTCGGCGAAGGCGAGCCGGCCGATCGCGTGTTTCAGGTGCTCAAAGGTGTCGTGCGCTGCTTCAAGCTGTTGTCGGATGGCCGGCGCCAGATCTGCGATTTCTACGTGCCGGGCGACATCTTCGGCCTTGAACCGGGCCTGGATCGGCGCGCCACGGCCGAGGCGGTTAGCGATGTCGTGCTGCTTGCCGCGCCGCGCGCCACACTAATGGAATCTAGCGATCCAGATGCGGCCCGCCGTCTCTGGGCGTTGGCGATGGCGGATTTGCGCCGCAGTCAGGACCACACGCTCACGCTCGGTCGCCGTTCGGCCACTGAACGGGTCGCCAGTTTTCTGGTCGATCTGGCCGAACGCCTGGGCGACACCGGTCATGTGGAGCTGCCGATCTCGCGCCAGGATATGGCGGACTACCTTGGCCTCACCATCGAGACGGTGTCGCGCACGCTGACCCAGCTGCAGGCGTCCGGGCATATCGCACTTTCCGGGCGTCGTTCCATCGACCTTCGCCGTCCAGCAGCGCTGGCCGAACTCTGCGCCTGACGCTCTGTTGGTCGCATGGAAAATCGGTCTATGTGACCGAGGATCCACGGAGAAGCGGCCATGCGAAAGGTGATGTTGGCGGGCGCGCTCGCCCTGGTGGCGAGCCTCACGGCCCGCTCGGCGGTGGTTCCCCACCCCCAGGCTGAGGCGCAGGCGCTGGATTTGGCGGAAAGAGCCATCGCTTTGCGCTCGGTGAGGGGCCCGGGCAACAAGACCCCCGAAGTCGCGGCTCTCTTCAAGTCGGCCCTGGTGGCCGGCGGCTTCGCCGACGCGGATGTGACCGTCACGCCTTTGGACGACACGGCCTACCTAATCGCCCGTTGGCCGGGCCGCGATCCCAAGCTCAAGCCCCTGGTGATTTCCGGCCACATGGACGTCGTCGAGGCCAGGCCCGCCGACTGGGTGCGCGATCCCTTCACCCCCGTGGTGGAGGGCGGCTATCTCTATGGCCGCGGGTCCACCGACATGAAACTGGACGGCGCCCTCGCGATCGCTTCACTGATCGAGCTGAAGCGCGAGGGCTACAAACCGCGCCGAGATGTGGTCATCGAGTTCTCGGGCGACGAGGAAACGGTGATGAAGACCAGCGCCGTCATCGCCGAAAAACTGGCCAATGCCGACCTGGTGCTCAACATCGATGGCGGCGGCGGAACGCTGAACGAAGCCACGGGCGCGCCGGAACACTTCACCTGGCAGGGGGCGGAAAAGACCTACGCCGACTTTGAGTTGACCGTGACCAATCCTGGCGGACATTCCTCGGCCCCGCGCGCGGTCAACGCCATCGACGAACTGGCCGCGGCCCTGCTGCGCATCCGCGACCATCAATTCACGCCCGAGCTCAGCGATCTCACGCGCGCCTATTTTGTCGAAGCGGCCAAGTACGAGGACGCCGAGATCGGCGCGGCGATGCGGGCCTTCGCCGTCGATCCGACCGACAAACAGGCTATCGCCACCCTGACGGCCAACCCCGGCACGGTCGGCAAGATTGGTACGACCTGCGTCGTCACCATGATTGGCGGCGGCCATGCGCTGAACGCCCTGCCGCAACGGGCCAGCGCCAACATCAATTGCCGCATCTTCCCTGGCCACGCCCCGGCCGACATCATGGCGGAGCTGGCGCGGGTCGCGAACGACCCAGGGATCAGGTTCGCCGACGTCACGCAAGGGTCCGTGCGCACGGACGCCTCGCCGCTGCGGCCTGATTTCGTCGCCGCGGTGCAAAAGGCCTTGGCCGGCCCCTATCCCGGCGTGCCGATCTTTCCCGCAATGTCGTCGGGCGCCAGCGACAGCATGTGGTATCGCCATTTCGGCGCGCCGAGCTATGGCGCGAGCCCGGTGTTCATGCGCTCCGACGACTTCAGCCACGGCCTCAATGAACGCACCCCGATCGCCACGATCGCCCCGGCGATCGACTACTTTCTGACGTTGGTGCCGGAGTTGTCGAAATAGGAATTGGCGCGGGCTCTTACGCCTCCCCACGTCTCAAGGGAGCCTTGACCGCGAGATCGTCGAGGGCCGCGAAAGGCCGCGCCGGTCGCCTGGCCGAACAGTCTCCAAACGCAAAACGGCCCGAAGGTTTCCCTCCGGGCCGTTCGCTAGACCAGATGACTTGGGATCAGCCCGCTTCGGCGAACTGGTTCATCGTATTGTCCGCGCCCGAGGCCTTCAGGGCGGCTTCGCCGGCAAAATATTCCTTGTGGTCGTCGGCTATGTCCGAGCCGGCCATGTTCTGGTGTTTCACGCAGGCGATGCCTTGACGGATCTCCTGGCGCTGGACGTCGCGGACATAGCCCAGCATCGCCGCGTCGCCGAAGTATTCCCGGGCCAGATTGTCGGTCGACAGGGCCGCGGTGTGATAGGTCGGCAGGGTGATCAGGTGGTGGAAGATGCCGGCGCGCTTTGACGCGTCCGCCTGGAAGGTGCGGATGCGCTCGTCGGCTTCCTTTCCCAGAGGCGTCGCGTCAAAGTCCACGCTCATGAGTCTGGCGCGATCGTAGGCGGAGACGTCCCGGCCTTCGGCCTTCCAGGCGTCATAGACCTGCTGGCGGAAGTTCAGGGTCCAGTTGAACGACGGCGAGTTGTTATAGACCAGCTTCGCGTTCGGGATCACTTCGCGAATGCGGTCGACCATCCCGGCGATCTGCTCGACGTGTGGCTTTTCAGTTTCGATCCACAAAAGGTCGGCGCCGTTCTGCAGCGAGGTGATGCAGTCCAGCACGCAGCGGTCCTCGCCGCTGCCGGCGCGGAACTGGAAGAGGTTGCTCGGCAGGCGCTTGGGCCGCAGCAGCTTGCCATTGCGGTTCAGGATCACGTCGCCGTTCCGGGCGTTTTCCGGCGTGATCTCTTCGCAGTCCAGGAAGCTGTTGTACTGGTCGCCGATGTCGCCTGGGGCGTGGCTGACGGCGATCTGCTTGGTCAGACCCGCGCCCAGGGAGTCGGTGCGGGTGACGATGATGCCATCGTCAACGCCCAGCTCCAGGAACGCGTAGCGGCAGGCGCGCACCTTGGCGAGGAAGTCGTCGTGCGGCACGGTGACCTTGCCGTCCTGGTGGCCGCACTGCTTTTCGTCGGAGACCTGGTTCTCGATCTGCAAGGCGCAGGCGCCGGCCTCGATCATCTTCTTGGCCAGCAGATAGGTCGCCTCGGCGTTGCCGAAGCCGGCGTCGATGTCGGCGATGATCGGCACGACATGGGTCTGATAGTGGTCGACGGCCTTCAGCAGGGCCATCTCACGAACCTGGTCGCCGGCTTCGCGCGCCGCGTCGATATCGCGGAACATCATCGCCAACTCGCGCGCGTCGGCCTGACGCAGGAAGGTGTAGAGTTCTTCGATCAGGGCCGGCACCGAAGTCTTTTCGTGCATCGACTGGTCGGGCAGCGGGCCGAACTCCGAGCGCAGCGCCGCGACCATCCAGCCGGAGAGATAAAGATACTTCCCCTTGGTGGTGCCGAAATGCTTCTTGATCGAGATCATCTTCTGTTGGCCGATGAAGCCGTGCCAACAGCCCAGCGACTGGGTGTAGTTGGCCGGATCCTTGTCATAGGCCGCCATGTCCTCGCGCATGATCTTCGCGGTGTAGCGCGCGATGTCCAGGCCTGTGCGAAAGCGGTTCTGCAGGCGCATGCGGGCCGCGGATTCGGCGCTGATGCCGTCCCAAGTACCCTTGGCGCCTTTGATCAGCGCGCCGACCTGGTGGATGTGATCTTGATACAACATGCGATAGCCTCGTGAACCGGCAAGTGAAGAAGTGGCCGCCCTAATGGGGGTCTGGCGGCTTGTGGAGTCGTTCCGGGGTCGAGTTGTCAAACTTTACAAATATGGATTGTAATGTTGTAATGACGCGACTCCCGCCGCGAGCCCATTGCCATGCCCACCGATCGTCGCCTCTACGTCGGGCCCGCCCTGCGCCGTCTGCGCCGCGACCGTGGCCTGACCCAGGCCGACATGGCCGCCGACCTGGAAGTCTCCGCCTCGTACATCGCCCTTCTTGAGCGCAATCACCGCCCGCTCAGCGCCGAGATCCTGCTGCGGTTGGCCCAGACCTACCAGCTGGACATGGGCCTCCTTGCCCGCGACGGCGGGTCTGACCAGGCGGCGCGGCTCCATGCCGTTCTCAAGGATCCGATGTTCGCCGACATCGACATTACCGGCCTGGAAACCGCCGACGTGACCACCAATTTCCCGGGCGTCACGGAGGTTTTGCTGCGCCTCTACACCGCCTATCGCGAGGAGCAGCTGGCGCTCGCCGACCGAGGGGCCGAGGGCCGCGCGGCCGACGATGGCGCCGGTCGTGACTCCGCGGATCCGGTGGCCGAGTCCCGCCGCTTCCTGGCCGCCCGCCGCAACAGCTTTCCCAGTCTCGACGACGCCGCCGAGCGCCTGGCCCAGGCCGTCGCCGAGCATGACTCCCTGTCCGCCTATTTCAAGGATCGGCACGGACTGCGGGTGCGCCGGCTGCCCGCCACGGTCATGGTCGGGTCGGTGCGCCGCCTGGACCAGCACCGGCGCGAACTGCTGCTCGACGACGCCCTCGACAGCGCCAGCCAGAATTTCCAACTTGCCCTGCAACTCGCCTACCTGGAGCTCACGCCCGCGATCGACGCCGTCCTCGCCGAGGGCGATTTCGCCACCGAGAATGGCGAGCGCCTCACCCGGCGCGCTCTGGCCAGCTATGTCGCCGCCGCGGTGATCATGCCCTACGCCGCCTTCGCCCGCGCGGTGGAAACGCGGCGCTATGACGTCGAGGCCCTGGCGCGGCAGTTCGGCGTCAGTTTCGAGCAGGCCGCCCATCGCCTGACCACCCTGCAAAAGCCGGGGCAGGAGCGCGTGCCGTTTTTCTTCATCCGCGTCGACGCCGCCGGCAACGTCTCCAAGCGCCTGGACGGCGCCAACTTCCCCTTCGCCCGCCATGGCGGCGGCTGTCCGCTGTGGTCGGTGCACCAGGCCTTCCGCTCGCCAGGCCAGATCCTCACCCAGTGGCTGGAACTGCCCGACGGCCAGCGCTTTTTCTCGATCGCCCGCGCCGTCACCGCCGGCGGCGGCGCCTTTGGCGCGCCCCGCATCGACCGCGCCGTCGCCCTCGGCTGCGCGGAGGAGCACGCGCATCGGCTGATCTACACCCAGACCCAGCCCGGACTCGGCGTCGACACGGCGACGCCCATCGGCGTCACGTGCCGCCTCTGCCACCGCACCGAATGCGCCGCCCGCTCGGCCCCGCCGATCGGGCGACAGATCCTGGCCGACGACATCCGTCGGCCGAGCGCGCCGTTTGGGTTTTCGGATGGGTAGCGTTTTTGCCGGACGGCGCTTTGACGGTGTGCAAACTATCGGGCGCCCTGGCTCGGATCTCACCTGGGCCCGGACTTTGAGGAGACCCCCCGCTTGCTACTTGATCTCCGCGATCAAGCAGCTCAACGGCGGGCGATCAGAATTTGGCCTCAACGGTCCCCTGCACCTGTCGTCCGACCTGATAGATCGAGTACGCGCCGTCATAGTCGAGGGTCGAGCGGCTGTCCGCGAGGTTGAAGACGGCGACCTTGAGCTTGATGTGGCCCAGGTCATACGACAGCGAGGCGTCGACCGAGGCGTAGGGGCTCAGGCGCGTGCCGGCGCTGCTCAACTGCGGCCCGATGATCTTGTCGGAGAGACTCGCCTGCCAGCGATGGTTGTCATAGATCAGGCCGAAGGCGGCGGTGCTCCTGGGGGCGTTGGTGTAGTCGGCGCCCGCATCCAGTTCGCGGGCGATGTTGCGCGAGCCGTTGGCGAACACCGTGACGCCATAACCGACGTTGAACGCGCCCTGCGCCTCGAAGCCAAAGTAACGCCCCCGGCCAGTGTTCAGAAAGCAGAAGCATCCCGAGTTTTTCGAGGAAATCAGCACGTTGTCGGCTTCGATATAGTAGTAGTCGCCATCCAGCGTCAGGCGACCGTTGGTGTAGACAGAACCTACCTGATAGGTCGTCGTGGTCTGCGGCGCGGTGGGCGCGGTCGTGCCATTCATGGTGGCCAGGGTCTTCACCGGCGGCACGAGGAAGCCGGTCGCCGCCTGGGCATAGACCGACCAGTTGGGCATGATGCGGTAGTTGGCGGTGATGAACCACATGGTCTTGTCGTAGGTGCGGTTGCCGACCGCCGGCAGGCCGTCGCCCTCGACGGTGGCGTTAATGCTGCGGGTGTAGAAGAGTTGTTTGATGCCCGGGGTGATGGTGAGATTGTCCAGCGGCCGCCACTCGAAGTCGGCGAACAGCTGGAATTGGTCCCAGCTTGAGGGTTCATAATACGAAATGTTGGATCCGACCGCCGTGCCATAATTCCCGGTGGTGTCGGGCTGGCCGGTGGTCAGGTCGTAGTTGTAGATGAAGCGCGTGGCGTCTGAATGCTCATAGAGCCCGCCGGCGCGCAGCGTACCAAAGCCAAGATCCTGATTGACGCGCAGGATGTCGCCGTAGGTGTGGTATTTGTTCTGCTTGCGATAGCCGGCGATGTCCGTCGTGACGACCCCGGCGGCGTTAATATAGTAGCTTGTGCCGGCGTTGGGCCCCGTCGTCGGCGGGTTGAGCAGATCGCCGGTGTTCTGAGCCGAGAGGGTCTGGTTGTCGTAGAAATAGTAATAGACCTGATCCTCGATCGAGAGACCGTGACCTGGGGTCCACTTCAGGTCGAGATAGTTGAAGTTGGTGTTCTTGTGAACGTTGTTGTAACCGACGTAATGCTCGTCGGTGGGATCTTTGTTCAGTCCGAAGTTGATCCCATATGCGGCCTGCTGGGCCGCCGTGATACCATACCCCAGGATCGTGCCGGAGGTATTATCGGGCTGGTTATAGCGGATGTGGTTGATCGAGGTGAAGGCGGTCAGTGTCAGGTCGGCGGAGAGCGGCGCCACCAGCTTGGCGAGATAGTTTTCCCCGACGCCGCTGAAGTTGGTGATCTGGCCATCGGACGCGCGCGCGTCGAAGCTGAGCAGCAGCTTGGCCCCGTTCAGCGCCGAGATGGCGCCAGTCTGCAGCGTGGTGACATAGGACTGGGTGTTGAACGACCCGTACGTCACCTTCTGGCTGACGCCGAACTTGTCTTCGACGTGCGGCGAGAAGAGGTGCAGCGCGCCGCCGAAGTTGGCCTGGCCCAGATCGCCCGCCGCGCCGGGACCACGATCGACGACGGCCGTGCCGATCGTCGATCCGGGGAAGAACGCCGCCGGGTGGTGGGTGGTGTCGTTGGCGTCGCCGAACGCGATCTCGTCGAAGGTGACGTTGAACTGGCCATCCTGAAAGCCGCGCATATTGGCGCTGCCGACATCTCCGACGCCGCCGCCGTTGGCGCCAAAGCTGTTGACCGAAGGGGCGATAGCCACCGCCGTGGTGTAGTCGCCGGACTCCGGAGTCGATTGCTCAATGAACTTGTGCGTGATCAGCGATTCGGGCTGGGTCTCGTAGATCGAGGCTTTGGATGGCGCGGCGACGGCGGCCGCATTTCGTTCCGCCGTGACGACGATCTCCGATACGTCGGTGCCTTCAGTGCCTGTGGCGTTCGAAGCGTTCGGCGGCGTGACGGCGTCCGCCGCCGCGAAGGCGGTCGGGGCGGCGGAAAAAGCCAGCGCGGCGCCGCATAACAGGGTCGAAATCGTACGCATGTGTCACCTTTTCTGCGGCCAGGGGGCCTTAGGCGACGAACGTAACAAGTTTGTGACAGCAGGGTCCGCCCGCCCGCCGCGAATCCGGCGCCCGCTAGGGCATTGCGGACCACCGGCCCGCTCTGATCGCACCATCACTGCGAGTGGCGTGAACCTAGGGCTTCAATCCTCGCCCGTCGTCCTGTAAGCCGCGCCCCCTACCGGTTCGCCCCGCGGCCGGACCTTGGATCGATCTCAAGCGAAAGCTCTTCACCCTCATGCAAATTTCCAGCGCTCTCTCCGTTGACGACCGCCTGCACGCCTTTGTCGAGGGCGAATTGCTCGCCGGTCTGAGCGTGACGGCTCCCGCGTTCTGGCGCGCGCTAGAGGAGATTCTCACCGATTTTGGCCCCAGCAACGCCGCGCTTCTCGCTCATCGCGACGAGCTGCAGGCCAGGATCGACGCCTGGTGGCGCAATCATCGCGGCAAGACCGTGAGCGTCGCCGACCAGGCCGCGTTCCTGCGCGAGATCGGTTATCTGGCGCCGGATCCCGCGCCGTTCGCCATCGGCGCGACCCATGTCGATCCCGAGATCGCGAAAACCGCTGGCCCGCAGCTGGTGGTGCCGGTGTCCAATGGCCGCTATGCGCTCAACGCCGCCAACGCCCGCTGGGGCAGCCTCTACGACGCGCTCTACGGCACGGACGCGCTCGAGCCGCCGACCGGCGCCAAGGGCTATGATCCTGCTCGCGGAGCCAAGGTGATCGCCTACGCCCGCGCCTTCCTCGACATGATCGCGCCGCTTAACGCCGGTTCGCACGCCGATGTCGCCGCCTATGCGGTGAAGGACGGCGCCCTGGCGGCGACGCTCAAGGATGGCGCCGAGGCGGGGCTCGCGACGCCCGCCCAGCTCGCCGGCTGGTTGGGCGACGCCGCCGCCCCATGGGGGGTGCTGCTCGCCCACAACGGCCTGCACGTCGAAATCCAGATCGACCGAGCCCACAACGTCGGCAAGGACGATCCCGCCGGCGTTTCCGACCTGCTGGTCGAGGCGGCCCTGACCACCATCCAGGACTGCGAGGATTCGGTCGCCGCCGTCGACGCCGAGGACAAGACCGCCGTCTACCGCAACTGGCTGGGCCTGATGCGCGGCGACCTGACCGCCAGCTTCGACAAGGGTGGGCGCACCGAATTGCGCCGCCTCAACGAGGATCGCCGCTACGCCGCGCCGGGCGGCGGCGAGCTTGTCCTGCGCGGCCGCAGCCTGATGCTGGTGCGCAACGTCGGCCATCATATGCTCACTGACATGGTTACGCTGAACGGCCAGCCGGCTTACGAGACCGTCGTCGACGCGCTGATCACAGTCTGCGCGGCCATGCACGATCTGAACGGCGCGCGGCGCAACAGTCCGGCCGGCTCGGTCTATGTCGTCAAGCCCAAGATGCACGGCCCCGACGAAGTCGCCCTGGCCGTTCGCCTATTCGATCAGGTCGAGGACGCGCTCGGCCTGCCGCGCGACACCGTCAAGATCGGCATCATGGATGAGGAGCGCCGCACCAGCGTCAACCTCAAGGCCTGCATCCACGCCGCCCGCACCCGCGTGGTGTTCATCAACACCGGCTTCCTCGACCGTACGGGCGACGAGATCCACACCGCGATGGAGGCGGGGCCCATGGTCCGCAAGGAAGCCATGCGCGCCGAGGCCTGGTTGGCGGCCTATGAGAAGCGCAACGTCGAGGCGGGCCTCGCCACGGGCTTCCCCGGCCACGCCCAGATCGGCAAGGGCATGTGGGCCGCGCCCGACCAGATGCAGGCCATGCTCGCCGCCAAGGTCGGCCATCCCAAGGCCGGCGCCAACACCGCCTGGGTGCCGTCGCCCACCGCGGCGGCCCTGCACGTGCTGCACTACCACGAAGTCGACGTGCCGGCGTTGCAGGCCGCCATGGGAACCGCCGGCGCCACGGGCCTCGACGATCTGCTCACCGCGCCCCTGGCCCGCTCGAACTGGAATGACGCCGATATCCAGCAGGAGCTCGACAACAACGCCCAGGGCATCCTGGGCTATGTCGTGCGCTGGATCGATCAGGGCGTCGGCTGCTCCAAGGTGCCGGACATCCATAACGTCGGCCTGATGGAAGACCGCGCCACCCTGCGCATCTCCAGCCAGCACATCGCCAACTGGCTGCATCACGGCGTTTGCACCGAGGCCCAGGTGCGCGAGACCTTCGCCCGCATGGCCAACGTCGTCGACACGCAGAATGCTGACGACGCGCTCTATCACCCGATGGCCCCCAACCCGGCGGCCAGCATCGCCTTCCAGGCCGCGCTGGAGCTGGTGTTCCAGGGCCGCGTCCAGCCCAACGGCTACACCGAACACATCCTCACCCGCCGCCGTCGCGAACGGAAGGCGCAGATGGCGGGGGCGTAGCGGCCAGGCTGGGCGCTCAGGCTCCTCAGGAACGCGGGCGCCCTCGCCCGCAACTTAGGCGCATGTGAGAGGCTGGGGCGCTGATCCCCCCGTGTCCTAGGCAATTTGCTGTCGCAGACATTGCGGGCGAGGACGCCCGCGCTCCGTTTCTTCGTCTGACCCTCGCGGCCCGCTAAGCGACCCCTACGCCCCGGTCCAGTTCGGCTTGCGCTTTTCGGCGAAAGCCTTGGCGCCTTCACGGGCGTCGGCGGTGCGGAAAATCGGGGCGGTGAAGGGAGTCTGGCGGTCGAAGGTTTCGGACGCCGGCCAGTCCAGGGATTCGGTGATCACTTTCTTGGTCACCGCCAGTGCGAGCGGTCCATTCTCGGCGATCCGTTCGGCCAGGGCGATGGCGGCCACCAGCGCGCCGCCTTCGGGCGCCAGGCGGTTGACCACGCCGTGCATGTGCAGGGTCTCGGCGTCCATCGGGTCTCCCGTCAGCGCCATTTCCAGGGCGATACGCACGGGCGCCTGACGGGGCAGGTGGACGAGACCGCCGCCCGCCGCCACCAGGCCGCGCTTGACCTCCGGCAGCCCGAATTTGGCGGTGCGCGAGGCGACAATCAGATCGCAGGTCAGCGCCAGCTCGAAGCCGCCGGCGAGGACAAAGCCTTCCACCGCAGCGATCAGCGGCTTGGAAACCTTGGCGTTATCCTTGCCGCCGAAAGGGATGCCCCGCGTGTTGATCGTCTCGCCGGCGACGAAGGCCTTGAGGTCCATCCCCGAACAGAACGTGCCGCCCGCGCCGGTGAGGATGCCGCAGCGAATCTCTGGATTGCGCTCGATTTCGGAAAACCCGGCGCCCAGGCCGTCGGCGACGGCGCCGTTCAGCGCGTTGCGCGCCTCCGGACGATTGATCGTCATGACGGCGATATGGCCCTCGATCCTGAACTCGACAGCGGACATGGCTTTCCTCCTCGTGGCGAGGCGAGTTGATGCTCGCGCCCGCGTGCTGTTTATGGGCGTCCAGATGCGACGGGCGTTAGGCCGCGTCCAGCCTGGAATGAGCGAGGGAGATGGGGATGGTGAAGACCGGCCAAGGGGAGAACCGATGAGCCTGCGCGGCAAAGCCTATCTGGCCGGTGTCTTTGAGCATCCGTTGCGCGACGCGCCGGACAAGACCACCGCCCAGTTGCACGCCGAGTGCGCTCGCGGCGCTCTCGACGACGCCGGCCTCTCGTTCGACGATGTCGACGCCTATTTCTGCGCCGGGGATGCGCCCGGCTTCGGCGGCATGTCGATGATCGATTACATGGGCCTGCGGAACATACGCCACATGGACACCACCGAGACCGGCGGCTCGTCCTATCTGGTTCACCTCAACCACGCCGCCCAGGCGATCGCCACGGGCAAGTGCCAGGTGGCGCTGATCACCCTGGCCGGGCGACCTCGGCAGAATGGCGGGCGCCCGGGCCCGCGGGGCGGCGCCTCGCCGGCGGGCCTGAGCGACGGCGCCCCCGAGGCGGGGTTCGAAAACGTGTACGGAGGATCGACCCAGAATCTCTACGGAATGTGCGCGGCGCGGCACATGTACGAGTATGGCACCACTTCGGAACAGCTTGCCTGGATCAAGGTGGCGGCCTCGCACCACGCCCAGTGGAACGAACATGCGTTCCTGAAGACCGTGGTCACCGTCGAGGACGTGGTCAATTCACGCATGATTTCCGATCCGCTGCATCTGCTCGACTGCTGCGTCATAACCGATGGCGGCGGCGCCGTGGTGGTCACTTCGCCCGAGATCGCCAAAAGCCTCAAGCGGCCGAAGGTGCGGGTGCTCGGCGCGGGCGAGGCGCCGAAGGTGCAGCAGGGCGGCCGCGGCCTCGATCTCACCTCCTCGGGCGCGATGTGGTCGGGGCCGGCGGCGTTCGCCGAAGCGGGGGTCACCCCGGGCGACATCAAGTACGCCTCGATCTACGACAGCTTCACCATCACCGTGCTGATGACCCTGGAGGACCTGGGTTTCTGCAAAAAGGGGGACGGCGGCAGATTCGTCGCCGATGGCCGTCTCATATCCGGCGTCGGCACACTGCCGTTCAACACCGACGGCGGCGGGCTATGCAACAACCACCCCACCAATCGTGGCGGCATCACCAAGATTATTGAAGCGGTGCGTCAGCTGCGCGGCGAAGCGCATCCGAAGGTCCAGGTGGCCAACTGCGACCTCGCCCTGGCGCACGGTACAGGCGGCTCGCTCGGCGTGCGGCATGGTTCGGCGACGGTGATCATGGAACGGGAGGCTTAAGAGATGTCCGACACCTACGACGCCAGCGCGCCCCTCTCGCGCAAGACGCCCGCCCCCGCCGTCACGCTGGAGACCAAGCCGTTCTTCGACGCCGCCGCCGAGGGCCGCTTCCTGATCAAGCGCTGTCAGGCCTGTGGCGAGGCGCACTGGTATCCGCGCGCGATCTGCCCGTTCTGCCATTCCGACCGCACGGTCTGGGAGGAAAGCCCGGGGGAAGGTGTCATCTACACCTACTCGGTGCTGCGCCGATCGCCTTCGGGCCCCTATGCGATCGGCTATGTGACGCTGGACGAGGGCCCCGCGATGCTGACCAACTTCGTCGAGGTCGCCCCCGACGCCCTGCGGATCGGCATGAAGGTCAAGGTCAGGTTCCAACCCACAGACGGCGGCCCGCCAGTCCCGGTGTTCGCGCCGATCTAGCACGGGGGCCGGCCCGCCGCCGTCCCCATTTGCCGAAAGGGTCATAAGCGTCCGCGGCCCGACGCTGTCACAAACCCTTGACAGGACCCCCGCCAGGCGCTGATGTCGACACGCGCCGGTTCGCGGCGTTCTGAAGGGAAAACGCCATGGCTTGGACCAAGCCCGTCATCGTCGAAACGCCGTGCGGCGCCGAGATCAATCTCTACGTCAGCGCCGAGATCTAAGCTCTAACAGTGCGGATCGTGGTGCTGGGGTCGGCCGCGGGCGGCGGATTTCCCCAGTGGAATTCCAACGGCGCGGGTTGCCGCAGGGCCCGGACAGGCGATTCAGCCGCCGTTCCGCGTACGCAAACCGGGCTCGCGGTCAGTCATGACGGCGAGCGCTGGTTCCTGATCAATGCCTCGCCCGATCTGCGTGAGCAGATGGGGCGCTCGCCGTTCCTGCACCCTCAAATCAAGACCCCGAACGACGGCCCTCGCCATTCTCCCGTCGCTGGGGTCGTTCTGACCGGCGGTGACGTCGACGTGATCGCGGGCCTCCTGACTCTGCGCGAGCGCCACCCTTTCACGCTCCACGCCACCCAGCGCATCCTCGATGTGCTGGACGACAATCCCATCTTCGAAGTCCTCAATCGTCAGCTTGTCGACCGACGGCCGGTCGCCTTGGGCGAGCCCGTCCAGCTCGACAGCGACCTGTCGGTCGAGCTTTTCGCCGTTCCAGGCAAGACGCCGCTCTATCTCGAAGCCGACGACAATCCGGCGATCACGATCGACGGCGTCACGGTCGGCGCGGCTCTTTGCGACGGGCGGGCGACCGCCCTCTTCATTCCGGGCTGCGCCGCCATGACCGCGGATCTGGCCGAACGGGTCCGCCAGGCCCAGGTGGTGTTCTTTGACGGCACGCTCTGGCGCGACGACGAAATGATCCTGCAAGGCGCCGGGCCAAAGACCGGTCGGCGCATGGGCCACATGAGCCTCAGCGGCCCGGAGGGGACGATCGCCGCGTTCGCCGCCCTCGACGGGCCGAGGAAAATCCTGATCCATATCAACAACACCAATCCAGTGCTGCTGGACGATTCCCCCGAACGCGCCGAGGTTGAGCGCGCGGGCTGGACGGTGGCCCACGACGGGATGGAGATCGTGATATGAGCGCCGAGGTACTCTCGCCGGATGGTCTGGAGGCGGCGCTGCGCGACATCGGCGCGCGCCGCTATCACAATCTTCACCCCTTTCATAAGCGCCTGCACGCCGGCCAGCTTAGCCGTGGACAGGTGCAGGCCTGGGCCCTCAACCGCTACTATTATCAATGCCAGATTCCGATCAAAGACGCGGTGATGATCTCACGTTTGCCCACGCCCGAGCTGCGGCGGGAATGGCGGCGGCGTCTGATCGATCATGACGGAACGGCGGAGACCGGCGGCGGCGTCGAGCGGTGGCTGAAGCTGGCGGAAGGGGTCGGGCTGGACCGCGACTATGTGGCCAGCGCCGAAGGCATCCTCCCCGCGACGCGCTTTGCGGTCGACGCCTACGTCCATTGGGTGCGGGACCGCTCACTGCTGGAGGCGGTCGCCTCGTCCCTGACCGAACTCTTCTCGCCCAAGATTATCGCCGAGCGGGTTTCGGGGATGCTGGCCAACTATGACTGGATCACGCCGGAGACCCTGGCCTATTTCACCCCGCGTCTGACCCAGGCGCCCGACGACAGCGCCTTCGCGCTTGCCTATGTGAAGACTCACGCGGTGACGGCGGAGCAGCAGCGCGAGGTGCTGGGCGCGCTGCTCTTCAAGTGCGACGTGCTCTGGACACAACTGGACGCGCTTTACCTGGCCTATGTTGACCCGCGGCTGCCGCCGCCCGGCGCCTTCGCTCCCGTTGACCTCGCCCCATGAGCGGCGAGCTGGCGACGCCGAAGTTTCGCCGGGGCGTGCGCTTGCGCTTCGACGAGGCGCGCCAAGCCTGGGTCCTGCTGGCCCCGGAAAAGATGTTCACGCCGCAGGGCACGGCGATCGAGGTGCTTAAGCGCGTCGACGGGGTGCGAAACCTCGCCGCCATAATCGACGACCTGGCGACCACCTTTCAGGCGCCGCGCGATGTCATCGCCGCCGACGTCGCGGAAATGTTGCGAGACTTGAGCGCCAAGGGCGTTGTCAGCTTGTGACCCGGCCCGTCGCCGCGCTGGAACCCCCGGTGGCCTTGATCGCGGAGCTCACGCACCGCTGCCCACTGAGCTGCGCCTATTGCTCCAACCCGTTGGAGCTGGAGCGGTCCAGCGCCGAGCTGGCGACCGCGGACTGGCTGAGGGTGATCGAAGAGGCGGCGGCGCTGGGCGTGCTGCACCTCCATTTCACCGGCGGGGAGCCGCTGGCGCGGCGGGATTTGTCCCGACTGGTACGGCGCGCGGCGGAGCTGCAGCTCTACACCAATCTGATCACCTCGGCGGTTCAGCTGGACGATCGGGCGATGGCCGAGCTGGCCGAGGCCGGTATCGACCATATCCAGATCAGTTTTCAGGACGCTGTCGCGGACCTCGCCGACGCCTCGGGCGGTTTGAAGGGCGGCCATGTCCGCAAGCTGGCCGCCGCCGCACGGGTCGTCGCCGCGGAGGTCCCGCTCACGCTGAACTTCGTCGTTCACAAGGGCAATATCGAGCGGCTCGAGGCGATGCTGGTTCTGGGCGAACAGCTGGGGGCAGGGCGCATCGAGGTCGCCCATGTGCAGTACTACGGCTGGGCGCTGCGCAATCGCGCCGGGCTGCTGCCCAGCCGCGAACAGTTGGATGCGGCGACGGCGACGGTCGCGGCCGCGCGCCGCCGCCTCGCTGGACGTGTCACCATCGACTATGTGTTGCCGGACTATCACGCGACCCGGCCCAAGGCCTGCATGGGGGGCTGGGGTCGGCGGGCGCTGAACATTTCCCCTTCGGGCAAGGCGCTGCCGTGCCACGCGGCCCAGACCTTGCCGGGTTTCGATTTTCCGTCGGTGCGCGACAGCTCGCTCGCCGACATCTGGGCGAAGTCAGAGGCGTTCGCGCGGTTTCGCGGAACCGATTGGGCGCCCGAACCCTGCCGGAGCTGTGAGCATCTCGAAGCCGACCTGGGCGGCTGCCGTTGCCAGGCCTTCGCCCTGACCGGCGACGCCGGCCGCACCGATCCCGCCTGCGCGCTCGCGCCTGATCACGACATCATCGCCCGAGCGATCGCGGAGGCTGAAACCGGCGCCGCGCTGGTTCCCCGTCGGATTGGCGGCAGGCGGGCCTCGGTCTAGGGCCGTCCCGGCATCATGGCCGAAGGGTTTACTCCGCGGCGATCGCCATTGGCGACATCGCCGAGCGCTCCACCATCCGCCCCGGCAGAGCCCCGGTCGGCTCGCCCTCGCGCATGATCACCTCGCCGCTGACGATGGTCGCCACGTAGCCGCTGGCGTCCTGCATCAGCCGCCGGCCATCCGAGGGCAGATCGTTCACGATCCTGGGCGGATGCAGGCTGAGCCGCTCGAGATCGATCACGTTCAGGTCGGCCTTCATTCCTACCGCGAGCATGCCGCGATCGTGAATGCCGAGCATGGCCGCCGGGCGCGAGGTCAGGGCCCGCACCACCTCTGGCAGGGCGAGCCGCTCGCCCTGCCGGTCGCGCGCCCAGTGCGTGAGCATGAAGGTGGTGTAGGTGGAATCACAGATCATGCCGTAGTGCGCGCCGCCATCGCCCAGCGCCGCCACCGCGTTCGGATGCCGCAGCATCGTCAACACGTCGTCAAGGGATTGGTTCTCATAGTTGGCCGCCGTGACGAGCAGCAGGGCGTGGCCCTCGTTCTCGAGCAGCATGTCATAGGCGATCTCTTCGGGCGTGAACCCTTGCTTCGACTTGGCGATCGCCGCCACGCTGGTCGAAGGGTCGGGCTCGTAGTTCGGCGGATCGCCCAGGGCGTAGATCTTGTCGAAAGCCCTGGCCACGGCGAAGAAGATCATGCCGCGCTCGTCCGGCTTGTCGGCCAGAATCTCGGCCCGCACCTCGGGCTTGCGCATCTCCGCCACGCGCTCGGCCAGAGGCAGATCGGCGATCTTCACATAGGAGGGATAGGCCGAGAACGGATGGTAGGAGGCGTTGAGGCCAAGCAACACGCCGACGGGGCGCGGGAACACCTGCGCCGTTGTGCGCGGGCCGTTCTGATTGGCCGCCTCGGTGATTTCCAGCAGCCGCCGCCAGGTCTCGCGGTTCTCCCCGCCCACCTGCACCAGCGTGTACGAGAGCGGACTGTCGGTCTCATGCGAGACACGGTGAAACATCTCCAGGTCCGGCGCGGATTGTTCGAGGTTGAGGATCGCCTGCATAACGCCGCCGCCGGCGTCGCGCATGCCCTCGGCGATCGCCAGGATCTCCGCTTCCGGCGTATTGGCGGTGGGGATCACCACCCCGTCCAGCGTGGTGTGGAAGATGTTGCGCGAGGTGCCGACGCCGAAAGCGCCCGCGGCGATCGCCTCGCCGGACAGCCGGCGCATTTCCGCCAGATCGGCGTCGGTCGCGACGCCGCGATCCACCGCGCGATCGCCCATGACGTACATGCGCAGCGCCGAATGGGGCAGCTGGACGGCGAAATCGATGTCGTGCGGCCGGCGCTTCAGCGCATCGACGAACTCCGGGAAGGTCTCCCAGTCCCAGGTCAGGCCATCGGCCAGCACAACCTCGGGCATGTCCTCCACGCCTTCGAGCAGCTTGATCAGCTTGGTCCGGTCCTCGGGCCGGCATGGCGCGAAGCCGACACCGCAATTGCCCGTCACCACGGTGGTGACCCCATGCGAGGATGACGGCGTCATGCGCGTGGCCCAGATCAGTTGTCCGTCATAGTGGGTGTGGACATCGATGAAGCCGGGCGTGACGATCTTGCCCGTGGCGTCGATCTCCTCGGTCCCGCGCGCGGTGACATGGCCGATCTCGACGATCTTGTCGCCGGCGATGGCGATATCCGCCGTATACGGGGCGCCGCCGGCGCCATCGTGGATCGTGCCGCCACGGATCACCAGATCAACCTTGGCGCTCATGTCGAACCTCCCATCACCGCCGCTCGCGGGCGACCTCGCGCGATAGACTGTCATGTTTGAGGTGTTCGTCAACGCCCGATTGGGGATTGACGCGCTTTGGTCGGCTGAAACCCTGCAATTCCACTGCAAACGCGTCAAGGAGAGGAAGAAAACAGTCTATGGGCGGGGGATGACCACGACCCTCCGCGGGCTTCCCGCGCCGGTGTCACCTGCGGATCACACTCGCCGCCCCTTTTCGATCGCGCGGAGTCCAGGCAAGGTGAAATCAGGTCAAATGGCCACACTCAGAGGGAACGCCTGGTGATCAAGCTCGTCTATGTCATCACACGCCGCGCCGATCTTTCGCCGGCGCAGTTTTACGATCATTGGCTGAACAGCCACGCCCCGCTGGTGGCCGCTCAGGCGGGCCCGCTGCGCCTGCGCAAATATGTTCAGAGCCACCTCTTCGACGACCCGGCCAACGAGGGCATGCGCGCGGCGCGCGGCATGCTGCCGCCGGTCGATGGCGTCACCGAGGTCTGGTGGGACTCTTTCGCCGACATGCAGGCGGCGTACGCCACGCCGGAAGGCGCCGCCTCCGGGCGAATCCTCTCGGAGGACGAGGCGCGATTCATCGATTTCTCGAAATCGCAGGTTTTCCTCACTCAGGAGCACACGATCTTCGATCATACGGGCGGCAAGGGCCCCGGACCCGACGCGCTGAAAGTCACCTACCTGCTAACGCGCCGGAACGGCATGTCGCAGGCCGATTGCCACAAGACCTGGCTTAACGATCATGGCCCACTGGTGGCGAGTTTCGCCGGACCGCTGCACATGGCGCAATATGTGCAAAGCCACGCCATCGAGGCCGACTGGAACGCCGGGGTCGTGGCCGCCGGGTTTGCGCCGCCCCTGGACGGCATCACCGAGGTCTGGATCGGCTCCCATGAAGAGCTCGGTCGTGGCGGCCAGACCGAGGCCGGCCGCAAGGGCTCGGCGGCCCTGGTCGAGGACGAGCGCCGCTTTGTCGAGATGGGCGCCTCACGATGCTTCCTGACCAAGGAGCACCTGATTTTTTAAGCCAATTCCGCGCTGGCCGGCCTTCCGCGGCCGCCACCCTCAGAGTCGCGCCGCCAAGGCAGGCGCCCAACCGAAAGGTTCATCATGCTCAACACCGAGACGATCAAGCGGTTCCACGAGGACGGCGCCGTCCTCCTGCCCGGCGCGCTCTCCGCGCGGCAACTGGCCGTGGTGGAGGCTGCATACGCCCACCGCCTGGAACACCTCAGCGACAATGTCCTCGACCTCTATAAGGGCTCGGGCGCAACATTCATCACCGACACCACGAACCTGGCCGCCTGGCCCGCGCCGCAGTTCCAGTCCCTGTTGCACGAGACGCCCCTGGCCGACATCGCCGGCGAGGTGTTCTCGACCAGGGACGTCTGGTTTTTCTACGAGCAGATCTTCCTGAAGCAGGGTGGCTCGGCGCGCCGCACCCCCTGGCATCAGGATTCCAGCTATATTCCTGGGCGCGGGCCGGATTTCTGCCGGATGTGGATCAATCTTGATCCCGTGCGCAAGGCGGACTCCCTGGAGTTCATCCGCGGCTCGCACCTGGGCCCGACCTACAACGGCTCGATCTTCGACCCCGATGACGACACCGCCCCGCTCTATGCCGAAGACGCCCTGCCGCGCCTGCCCGATGTCGAGAAGGATCGCGGCGCGTGGGATATCCTGTCGTGGGACATCACACCGGGCGATATCGTCCTGTTCCATCCCGCCACCCTGCACGGGGGCGCGGGAACCGTGCCCGGCGTGCGTCGGCGGACGCTGTCGATGGTCTATTTCGGCGCCGACGCCTGGTACGAACCCCGCCCCGCGGTGCAGACGGGCGGTGGGGAACTGGCGGGCGACAAGCTCGACGCTGTAAACGGCGCCGACCCCTTCATGGGCCAGAAGGACGGCGACCCGTTCCGCCCTTCCTACGCCGTCAAGCTCAGATCCGAACGTGAAGGCGCGCTGGCCAGCGCCTGAGGAGAAACAACCAAATGGACGACGTCAGCGCCATCGACTTCGACCCTAACGCCCTGCGCGAGAAATATCGCCAGGAGCGCGACAAGCGCATCCGCAAGGACGGCGACAGCCAATACCTGGAGATGGCCGGCGATTTCGCGCGCTACAATGAGGAGGACCCTTACGTCGAGCCGGGTTTTGCGCGCGCGCCGCTGACCGACGAAGTTCAGGTCGCGATCATCGGCGGCGGCTTTTCGGGCATGCTGGCGGCGGCTAGGCTGCGCGAAGCCGGCGTCACCGACATCCGCATCATTGAGGCGGGCGGCGATTTCGGCGGCACCTGGTATTGGAACCGCTATCCTGGGGCGCAGTGCGACATCGAAAGCTACTGCTACCTGCCGCTCCTGGAAGAGCTCGGCTATATTCCCAAAGAGAAGTACTCCTACGTCACGGAGATCTTCGAGCATTCGCGGCGGATCGGCCACGAATACAGCCTCTACGATATCACCTGCTTCCAGACGCGCGTGAAGGCGCTGGCCTGGGATGAGGAGATCCAGCGCTGGCGCATTTCGACCAACCGCGACGATGACATGAAGGCTCGCTTCGTGATCATGGCGCTGGGCACGGCCAGTCGCGCCAAGCTGCCGGGCGTCCCGGGCATCGATACTTTCGAGGGCCACAGCTTCCACACCAGCCGCTGGGATTACGGCTACACCGGTGGCGACACGCGGGGCGAACTGACCAAGCTGGCCGACAAGCGGGTGGCGATCATCGGCACCGGCGCGACGGCGATCCAGTGCGTGCCCTACGTCGGCAGGCACGCCAAACAGACCTACGTCTTTCAGCGCACCCCTTCGAGCGTGGATCTGCGCGGCAACAAGCCGACCGATCCGGAGTGGGCCAAGAGTCTCAAGCCCGGCTGGCAAAAGGCGCGGCGCGAGAACTTCGCCGACATCGTCGTCGGCCGCCCGTTCGAGGAGGATATGGTCAACGATGGCTGGACGAGTGTCTTCCGCAGCCTCGCCGCCGCGCCCGTCGACAAGGACGGCACGCCGCTCACACCGCAGCAGATGGCCGAGCGCGCCGAACTGGCCGACATGGTCAAGATGAACCAGATCCGAGACCGCGTGGAGACCATCGTCCAGGACAAGACGACCGCGGAATCGCTGAAACCCTGGTATCGTCAGTTCTGCAAGCGGCCGACCTTCAACGACGAATTCCTGCCGACCTTCAACCTGCCCAAAGTCGAACTTGTCGACGTTTCCGAAGCCAAGGGCGTCGAGCGCATCACCAAAACGGGCGTGGTGGCGAATGGCAGGGAATACGAGGTCGACTGCATCATCTATGCTTCGGGCTTTGAAATCTCAGCCGACTTCAAGCGCCGGATCGGTTTCGAGATCCAGGGGAGGGGCGGGCTGTCGATCTACGACTATTGGAAGAACGGCTTCCGCACCCTGCACGGCTTTACGGCCCACAACTTCCCCAACTGGTTCTACATCGGCATCTCGCAGAACGGTCTCTCGGTAAACATGACCTCCATGTTCGATGACCAGGCCCGTCACATCGCCTATTTGATCCAGCAGACCCAGGCGCGCCAGGCCAGGACGATCGAACCGACGACCGAGGCCGAGAACGAATGGGTGGCGACCATTCGCAAGCTCGCGCTCGACACCCGCGCCTATTTCGAGGCCTGCACGCCCGGCTACTACAACAACGAGGGCGAAGTGACCGGCGGGCTGAATGCGGAAGTCTATGCCCCGGGCATCAATGCCTTCAACGCCCTGCTCGAGGATTGGCGTCGGGCCGGCGACCTCAAGGGGATGACTCTCGGAGCCTAGGCGGGCCTCGGGGTCGCAGGGCGCCGAATGGGCTACCGTTCGCGCCGCCTCGTTAGGGCGGGCGTAATGGATTCAGTCCTCCAGCCTACGACGCATCTTGCGCGCGCCTGCCCTCAATTCAAGGCCGCCTTCCAGGCCTTCAGGAGGTCCTCGGCTCCGCCTGTTCCGAACACGTACCGATCGGGCCGAACCAGCACCGCGGCGGCGTTACGATTGTCCAGCCACGACGCAATTGAGGCCGCAAAAGGCGCGAGCTTCGGATCTGCGAGATCGAACACCGAAACGCCGCTCGCCGGGGCGATGGCTTCGCGAGTGATCAACCATGCGCCGTCTCCGGCGACATCATCCCAGCGCGCGGTATCGGTCCAGGGTTGGATGAACAGCTCACCCGCCCCGGCGGTTCCGGCAAGTATGCAATCGCCTGTCAGGGGCGGGAAGCCGAAGCCTTGCCCCGCTTCGTCGGGCGGCGCCGCGGCGCGCTGGGCGAGCATGGATGCGTTCCGCTGCTCCGCCGCCTCGGGGTCAAGGATGCAGACGGTGCGGCCCATCATCAGGGCCAATTCGATGATCGACTTCACGTGCGGTCGGCGTTCGACCTGATAGGTGTCGAGCAGCCCATCGCCAGCTTCGCCCTTGATGACGGCGGCGAGCTTCCAGGCGAGGTTGGCCGCATCGCGAACCCCGGCGCAAAGGCCTTGCCCCGCGAAAGGCGGGGTCTGGTGCGCCGCGTCCCCGGCCAGAAACACCGGGCCGAAGCGCCATTGCTCGGCGATGACCGCGTGGAAGCGGTAGACGGCCTTGCGCTCCAGGGTCACCGCCCCGTCGACGTCCCAGGGCTCTAGGCATTGGGCGATGAAGCGGTCGTCGAGCGCCTGCTCCGGCGTCTCGTCGGCCTTCAGCATGAATTCCCAGCGGTGGCGGCCTGAGCCCATCAGGACGCAGGTCGTCGGCCGCGCCGGGTCGCAGATTTGCAGGTTGATGTCCGGCAGCCGCGAATAATCGTGGACGATCGCGTCGACCACGAGCCAAGGCTCGTCGAATTGCAGGTCTTCGATCGTCGCGCCGCAAAGCGCGCGCACCCGCGACGAGGCCCCGTCGCAGCCAACCAGATATCGGCCCTGCACTGTCCGTTCGCCGTCGGACGTCTGGAAGCGGGCGGAAACACCGTCCCGGTCCGGCCGATAGTCCAGCAACTCCCATCCAACCTGCAGATCGACTGCGCCAAGCTTGACGATCTGGTTCCGTAGCGCCTCTTCGACCGAGGGTTGGTGAATCATGTTCGCCGCCGGCCAGCCCGAGGGCGAGCCCTTTGTCAGAAATCGCATCAGCACTTGCCGATCGGCGGTGAGAAAATCGTATTGCTCGGCCGGGCGGCAGACCGCCATCACCTCGTCGGCGGCGCCGGCTTGTTGAAACACCCGGACGATTTCGTGGTCGACATGGGCTGCGCGGGGCAGGGGGAAGATCGTTGGCGATTTGTCGGCCAGAAGGGTCTTGATCCCCGCCTTGCCAAGCAGCGCGGCCAGGGTGTCGCCGGTGGGACCGGCGCCGACGATGATTGCGTCGAACCTATCAGCCATGACTTACGCCTCCGCCTCGAAGCGGTTTTCGATGTGTCCCAGGCTGTCGATCTCGCAGCGCGTCACATCGCCCGGTTTCAGAAACTGGCGTGGGTCCATGGCGGCTCCGACACCGCCTGGGGTGCCGGTGAAAATCACGTCCCCGGGTTCCAGGGTCATGGCCTGCGACAAGTGCTCGATCTGCTGAAACACGTTGAACACCAGGTGACGGGTGTTTGAGTTTTGCCGAAGGTCGCCGTTCACCAGGCAGCGAATGCCCAGGTCATGCACGTCGGCCACGGCATCGGCCGTTGTAATCCAGGGCCCGAAAGGCGCGTGCGTGTCGAAGGACTTGCCCAGAGACCATTGCGGCGTCCGATGCTGCCAGACCCGCTCGGTGACATCATTGCCCACGCAATAGCCAAAGATGTGTTCCGCCGCCGCGCCGGCCGCGATATTTTTGCCGCCTTTGCCGATGACCGCGACCAACTCGACCTCATAGTCGACGAATGGGCCATTCCTGGCGATCGTCACCGGATGATAGGGGCCGTTCACCGACGTCACCCCCTTTGTAAACCAGACCTGGTGCTCCGGCGTCGCCACCTTGCTCTCCTCGATATGGTCGGCGTAGTTCAGGCCGATGGCGAAGATCTTGCCCGGCCGAAGTATCGGCGCCAGCAGGCGGACCTGCGCAAGCGGCGTGCCGGTTCCGGCGGCGACCGCTTGGTCGACGCCTCGGCGTGCGGCCGGCCAGTCGCGGATCAGATCGGTCATCGCGCCGTCGTATCCGGCGTCGAAACAAAGTCCGTCGGCGATCACGCCAACGCGGGGCCCATCGGCCCTTTGATAGGTGCAAAGCTGCATGTGGTGGGTCCTGGATTCAGAGTGTCATGGGATGGCGAGGACCCCACTGGACGGCCAGCAGGTCCTGGAGGGTCGCGGTGTGGGAGCCGTCGGCGGCGGTGAACAGATCCCCATCGGTCCAGTGTTCCAGCTCGTTGCCGAATGGGTCTTTCCAATAGTCGAAGATCTGGCTGCCCAGGATGTGGCGCCCGATGCCCCAGGCGGGGGTGCGACCGTCGGTCTTCAGGTGTTCATGGCCCAGCATCAGATCGTCGAAGTGAACCACCTCGAAGGCCGCATGGTTCAACGCCGGCGCGCGCGGCGACTGCAGCAGGAACAGGGTGTGGTGATCGGTCGGCGTATCGCCCCGGTCGCACCGCAGGAAGGCGCCGATGGCCATGTCCGGCGCTGCCTGGATCTCGTCGGAGGTGATGAAACCGAAGCGCTCTTTGTACCAGGCTTCGGACCTGCGAAAGTCGGAGACCTCCAGGACGGCGTGGCCCAGGCGAACGACTGTCGAGGGGCCGGCGGTGAGACGCACCGGCGTCCTCGAACGCGCATGGCCGCGGGCCGTATTGCGCACGGGCTCCACCGGTAGCGGCAGGGGTTCGACGGGGGTTTGGCCGGCCACCACCTCGACGGTATGTCCGTCGGGATCGGTCAGGGACACCATGCATCCGCCGCCCGGCCAGTCCAGGTCGGCGACCTGCGCGCCTTCCGCTTCGGCCAGTCGCTCCAGGTCGGCCAGGCTTTCGGCCCTGAAGCCGATCGCAACGAAACGGGCTTCACCTTTTTCCGTTACGTGCAGCGCCGGCGAAGGCCCGGCGCCGCGACAGAACAGCATCGTCGGCGTCCTGTGGTTGGGTGTCAGGCCGAAAGCTCCGGCGAAACGCGCCATCTCGTCCAGGTCCGGCGCCGCAAAACGCACGTGGGCGATATCTTCGATTTTCAAAAGGCTCACCGGCGTCTCCTTATTTGACTATTTAGTCAAATAAGCGTCGATTGATCCCGGGTCAAGGGGCTGCCGTCTGAAAAGGAGCGCGTCCCGGAGTGTCAGCCGCGCAGGATTTCGCCAGCCTCGACGTCCAGCAGCGCCTCCGCTTCGGCGACGGCAAGGCCCAAGCCGCGAAAGGCGAAGGCGAGGGTCGATCTGAACAACGACCGGGTGTCCGCGACCGACAAATGCTCGAAAAGAACCTTACTGATCAGCAGGTTGGTCACCCCGATCAGGTTCAGCATCGCCGCATCCCTCTGCGGGCAATCGAAACGTCCAGCCGAGAGGCCAAGGTCGATGTCGGCGCGCAGCCCAGCGTTCAGGGAGTAGGCTGGGTCCACCGAGCGCCAATCGGCGGTGATGATCATCGCCGCCTTGTCGGGAGACCTCAGCGCGAAATTGACGAACTGCCCGATCCCGCGCGCCACACGTCGGGCAGGGTCTTCGATTCCCAGATTGACCAGGGCGATCGTCGATTCAATCTCCGCGCGAACGCTGGCGGCGATCTCCCGCGCGAAGCTCTGCTTGTCGGTGAAATGGTAGAAGAAACTTCCCTTGGCCACACCCGCGGCGGCGACAATTTCGTCGATGGAGAGGCTGTCCACCGGTCGCTCGGCAAGGAGTTTCAACCCCGCCTCCAACAGCGCCGGCTTCGTCTTCGCCCGCCGCCGCGTCGGGCTCCGTTCGGAGGAAGGCGGGTCGAAGGGCTTCATGTCATCATCCATTTGGGGGATTGCCGCCTCCGCAGCCAACACACGAACGTCATAGGTGGAAACAGCGTCAAGGCGCTTCCCATGGGGCGTGGCTCAATAGAACCTGTTCGCGAATCGACAAAGTGTCGGTCTTGTCGCCGGACCTACGCTACGTCTCGGGACACGTCCCCGCCGCTAGGAGAAACGCTCCCAAGCCGTTTGCCGCGAGACGCCTAGTCGTCCTGCTATGACGGACCAGCTAACCTTGTGCGACCTGAGCATTTCGACGATCGTTTGAAGGTGCTCCCTATGAGCATCGGCGGTGGCGTTGACGGGCGCCAATAACCCAAGCAATCGCTCCTTTGGCCAATTCTTCACGTCGAACGCCTGTGGCGGGCCGTCGCCTTCGCCATGCATGATGATTTGGCACACGGCCACGCACTCGTCACAGATGTGAATTCCGCCCGGGCCGGCGGCGAGCTTCTGCACCTCATCTTCCGACTTGCCACAGAACGAGCAGTGGAGTTTCCCAATCATGCGACACCCGTCAGGTTTGGCCTGACTGTCAGGTAAAACCTGACATCCAAGGTGTCAACGTTCGGCATAGACTCAGAAGCCCATCGCCAGCGGTTCGACCGGGTCGACGCCGAAAATGCGTATGCTCCGGCTTCAGAAGAGCGCGGCGGAGTGCGGCGAGGTGAGCCGTCTCCCGGTAACCTTTCGGGCCGTGACCGATACCCAAACGTTGTGGACCCCTTCGGCCCATGGCTGGGGTAACCTCTTGCCCATGCTCCGCAAGACCGCCGGCACGCTCTCCATATCCAACTCGTGACCGGTCCCTCGTACGAGGACGCTCCATCCGACGCCCGTCGCGGGCTCAAGATGATCCACCTCGAACGCCACTTGCGCCTTGAGCGCCTCCTGCAGGTGCGAACCCTGTTCGAGACGAAATATGATCCGCTCGCCGGCGAGGCCGTAGTTCACCGGGACCGCGCCCGGCCCGTCAGCGTCTTGGAAAACAAATCGCCCGACCCCTCCGTCCCGGATGAGGTCAAAGCACTGCGATTCAGACAGTGTTTCCAGAGTTCTCTGGGTCATCGGCAATGTGTCCATCTTGGAGGACGGTGAGCGAGGAACAGAATAAAGGCGCCATGTCTCGGGCGATGCTTTGTCATTCGGCTTGCGGCCGTCGCCGAACGGCTAGGCAATCAGGTAGATTGCCGGTCAGGGTGAGCCTTGATGCAGGTCAATTCGCAAGTGACCCAAGTTTCCTCAGCCGTGCGCGCGGTCTTGGCGGTTGCAAGCAGGCCTGGCGGGGAGCTGTTTGGAATGGACGGTCCCCACGCACGCGCCATGTCCAAGAACCGTGCTAATTTCCGCCCGTTGGCGGTGCGATAGATTCGCGCGCGCCTCGGCGCGCAAGTCTGGCGAGACCCAATTATTGGCTGACACCTCTCATCGACCGGTGGTTTTGCGATCCTGGCGGGTCGGCGTCGGTCTGACGATCGGCGCCCTGGCCGCTGGCTTCTTGGGCCTATGGGTCGAGCGCGGCCGCATAGCCGCAAGCATGGCGCGCGACTACCTGCGATCCCAGGGGGTTGCTGCCCGCGTGGTCATCGACGAAATCGGCCTGGACGGAGTTGTTGGCCGGGTCGAGGCGGGCGCCCCCGCTGATCCGGACCTGGTGATCGATCACCTCGACGTTCGCTTCGGCGCGCGCGCTGGGGAGGTGAAATCCATAAGCCTTACCGGGCTCACGCTTCGCGGTCGCTACGATGGCGCGCGCGTGACGTTCGGGACCTTGCAACCCTATTTGGACAAGCTGCTGGCCGGCAAGGGTCCGACGCCGAGCCTGGACGTGACGGTCACACGCGGTCGGCTAACCCTGCTCGTGCCCGGCGGGCGGACAATCGTCGATTTCTCCGGGAGGGTGCGCGAGAGCCGACTTCAGGACGGGATCGCCGTGGTTCGTCCGTTCGGTTTCGCGGCCAAGGGCGTCGACGCGGCCGTCGGTGGCGGGAAGATTTCGGTCGCGACCGAAGGCGAGGCGTCTCGGATCGTCGGTGAGTTGGCCTTGCCCCGAGTCCAAGCCGGCGGGGTCACGCTCCTCGGCGGGCGTCTGAGTTTCGACGCCCACTCGTCGATACTGCGTCGTCCGGACTGGCTGGGGCCACAGTCGGTTTCAACCCGTCTGGATGCCGACAGCATCGCGTCCGGGCGCGGACTCGCCAAGGGTGTCCGCATTCGCGGGGCCTTCAAGGGGGTGGGAAAGGGCGATCTATCTTCGCCGGAGTTCGCTGGCGCCATCGACTCCAGCGCGACCGTGCAACAGGTCCTCGCAGGTGGCGTTCTCGCCAACGACATAACAGCAAGCCTGGGCGCCGCGAACGCGACTCTGGGCGTGCGGAGTGGATCCCTTAGCGCAGCGGCGGCGCCGAAGGCGCGGCTCGCCGCGGCGCGCGCGGTCGTGTCCGGAGCCGTCATCACCGATGTCACAGCGGCCTTAGACGGCTCCGCGAACTACGACGCCGGCGGCCCACGGGCGAACGGTCACGCCGCATTGAATGGACGCCTTTCGCTTGCCGCGGCGCCTCCACGGCTTCGGGAGGTTCGAGTGAGCGCCGCCGATCTGGGCGTGGCCCTCGCGGGCAGCATGATCGACGTCGAGGCGAAAGCGCCGATCTACGTCGCTGCGCCAGGCGGGACAGCCCGTGTGTCACGGGTCGCGGGTGCGCCGCTTTATCGAAGCGGGGTCGGTTTGGGCCGTGGCGGCGTGTTGGTCGACCTGGCCGGGCCCGACGCGCCTTCCGCGCACCTGACGGCGAATTATCATCTCGCCGCGCAAGGCCTTGCCGCCGGCTGGACGCTTCAGGCAGGCTGGTCGCACGGCGACCTCCATGACCTCAAGGCCGACCTCGCCGGGGACCTAGTCCAGACCGCATCGGCAATCCAGCTGACCTTGAGCCGCTGCGGCGTGGTGTCGTTGCGTGAGGCGGGCTCCGGGGCCGCCGCTTCGCTCGCGGATGCCTCCGCGCGGCTTTGCCCGATCAGCGCGACCATACCCGCGGTGTCGGAGATAGCGGGGAGGTGGGTCGCACGTGCCCGCCTCCTCGACGGAGCTGGACGATCGCCGATGGCCCAGATGACCCTTGGTGGCGTACGCGCCGACCTGGAGGCGACTGGCGCGTCGGCTCTGGAAGCCAGCGCGAGCTTCGTCGGCGTCCACCTGCGCGACGACGCCAAGCCGGGGCGGTTCGGCGACCTGTCCGTGTCGGGAACCGCCGGCATGCGAGATGGACGCGTGCAGGCCCATCTCATCGTCGCGAAGACGCGCGACCCGGCCGCCAAGGCCTCGATCGACGTCACCCACCGATTGGACAGCGGAGTCGGTGAGGCGACAATCGCCGCGCCGGCCATACGCTTCGCCGTTCCCGGGCTTCAGCCTTCCGATCTCTCCCCGATCCTGAAGGCCTATGCTAACCGGGTGTCGGGCGGCGCGGCGTTTGATGGTCGTTTGGGCTGGACGCCGCAGGCGATGACCAGCGCCGGCCGCCTCGATCTCAATCACCTCGACTTCAACAGCGCCTACGGCAAGGTGCACGATCTGAACGGCCACCTTGATCTCACAAGCCTCGCGCCGCCTGTCAGCGCGCCAAATCAGGCGTTTACCGTCGCGTCTATAGACGCG
>Ga0075029_100000125_pt1 | contig 36857 bp, 59 predicted proteins | sample LitLauG_LLR_2013_FD_71391 | JGI IMG/M metagenome (GOLD analysis project Ga0075029, IMG submission 71391) | Freshwater sediment microbial communities from North America - Little Laurel Run_MetaG_LLR_2013 | ecosystem: Environmental > Aquatic > Freshwater > Creek > Sediment | place: USA... | reverse complement strand
GGATAAAAGATGCCTAAAAAAGATGCCTACTTATGCCGATGTATTTTCCCCCATGGGATACCGACACTGAGCCAAGCGAATCAAATATTAAGATTTGGCTGGATAATCTGTATGGGAAGTTTGAGCCTTTAGAACAGGCGAGATGGAATCAGTCAAATATAGACACCTTATTCTATGCAGGCGAACAGCGCTTCATCAATTCATATTTCAATTTCTATCCTCAATATAATTTTCAGACTTTCCATTTTAATTTGATTCAACAACCCATCAATATGGTGACGGGTTACCAAAGACAACATCGTAAATCTATCAATTTCACCCCTTTAGAGAATTCAAAACAAGATTACGCAGATGATCTCACCAAGGTAGTTACTTATGCCAATAATTATAGAAACATTTTGGAAAAGGTGTCTCAAGCATATGAACAATCTGCCATTGCGGGCATGGTGTTATTACAGCCTTACTTGGATTTTACTGATGACCCAATCAATGGCACTTTGGATGCAAAAGTATGGTCTTACAATTCTTTCATGATTGATCCCTATTTTAGGGAACCCGATATGAGCGATTGTAATTTCATCTGGTGTCAACAATATCTCTCTAAACAAGAAGCGATTAACTATTTTCCAGATAAAGAAGATCTCATTCGTACAATGTCGGGTTATGGTAATCGCTATGGAAAATTCTATTTCCTTCCTGAGAACTACAATCTTGCTCGTAATGATCTGCTTGTACTGAGTCACGTCTGGTACAAAAGTAAGCGCATGAAGAAGATGCTCTATAATCGCAATGATGGCATCGCCTACGATTACGTGGATAATCAGCAATTCTTGGATGAGTTAGTGAATCGCACTGGAATGTTTGAAGTAATCGAAGTTCCTACTCCCACATGGAAGCTTGCAGTAGTCATCAACGAACACATGATGTACTTAAATTATAATCCATTACATTTTGATGAGTGTCCTCTGGTTCCCATCTACTGGAATTATGATGCACATGTAGCTCAATATGATCTAAGAGTACGTTCTTTAACTCGAGCTATGCGCGATTCGCAATTTCTTCTTAATCGTCGTATAATTTTAAACCACGATATATCAGAGAGTTCAATCAATTCCGGATGGATGCGCAAAGAAAATTCTATCGTCAATGAGGAAGATCTACGCTATGGTGGCCAAGGAAAAGACATCATCATTAAGGAAGGATTTGAGCTCACTGATATTCAAAAGATTATTCCTAATGCGGTTCCTCCCAGCGATATGCAGCTCGCTGATCAGCTTGCTGATTTTATTTTCCGCACATCGGGAGTCAACCAAGAACTTTTGGGAATGGCTGACGATTCCAAGACCGGAATCGAGGTAATGTTAAGACAGGGAGCAGGACTTGTTACTCTTCAAAAATACTTCGATCAGTGGGATGTGGCTTTAAAACTTTTTGGAAGACTGGAACAGAAGATCATTCAAAATAATTGGTCTCCTGCGAAAATTGCTCGCATCCTTGGCAAAGAGCCTAATCCTGAGTTTCTCACAAAGACATTCTCAAAATATGATGTTCTTGTCTCAGAAGGTTTAGATACAACCATCCAACAACAGATGCAATTTAAGCAAATGCTCGATCTCAATCAGATTCTGGGAGGTATTATTCCTCCAAAATTCCTTTTGGAAAATGCTACTATTCAAGGTAAAAACGAGATCATTGCTGCCATTGAACAAACACAAATGGAAGCTGCTGAGATGCAGAAACAAGAGATGATGCTCAAACATACTCTATTGGAAGCACAACTCCAGAATCTACAAGCCAAATCCGCTAGTGAACTTGCAACAGCCCGCGAACGTCACGGAAGAGCAGAAGCTAACATTGGTTTATTTGAAGAAAGAATATCAGAAATTAGCCGAAATGATGCTCTAGCTCTCAAAGACAAGATGGAAGCGCTACAAAAACTGCTTGAAACTTACCAAGCCTATGGGGAATTCGACGCCAGACAAAAACTTGTTGAACTTCAGAGCCAAGCTTTAATGCAAGAAGACAGGGAAAATCGCGAAAAAATCTCTGCAAAGATTCAATCGGAATCAAATAATTTTTTAACAAATATGATGAATAATAATAGCCCACAGAATAAAATGGGGAATGAGTCACAAGTAAGGAGTGCACTACTATGAAGCCAATGAGCGAGAGAAAAATGGATATGAACCGTGGTGAAGTTGATTCCGATGGTTATTTTCCAGAAATGCCTCATCACAAAAAATTGCCAAGAGCTGGAGAAATTCGAGGATTTAAATATCCAGATACCGAAATGGCAGTGCATCGTGATCAAGAGCAAGGCGTGAGTGAGACATCAAAAAATATGCCCAAACCAGAATTCAGGCATTAATTTGAAGTACATGATGGGTATTCATTTCCCCAATGAATACAGAGAAAATAATGAAGAGTTAGACTGCCCAGAACTTTATCAAAAAGGGTATCGCTGGGCATTTAAATCTATGGAAGATGTCCTAACGTTTGCTAAAAAAATACATGATAGGGAAAGTTACCGCTCTCAATTTTTGGAGAAAAATGGACAATGAAATCAAGCATCCCAGTTTAACTGATCCTAAATTCTTTGAGGAAGCTTACGATTATCGTAACATCGAGAATATTGGGAAATATCGTGGAGTAGGTGAAGCTGGAAAAACAGGATATTTTCGCTCTGAATCTATAGAGGCAATGCCTCCCAAAAAGAAGACAATGGGAGTTCCACGCGATCATGGTGGTTAAAAATACTTCCTTAGATGGGAAACGCCCTCCTTATGACTATCGATCTCAAAGCAACGCAGGAAAATATCAAGGAATGGGCATTCCTGCTCAAGTCGCTACCAAAGATGGCGGATTTACGGATGTGTTCAATCCAAAAGTCCGCAATCCTCGTGGAAAACCTCCTAGGAAGATGAATTAACCCTGAATTTCCTTCAGAGCTTCTTTCACTTGTTTAACTCCTTCTGAAATTGCTTCACAATAATCTTTTTTGGTTATGTTCATTTTCTGTTCTTTAGAAGTCCGATGCAAATTTCGTATAAATGATCAATCCTAGTTTCAGAGCGTTTCTGAGCCTGTTTTATGTCTTCTAAATCTTTGTGAATATCTCTTAGCATAAATTTTAACAACCCCCACATCAAAACTGTCAAAGATCCTACTGTAGCTAAAAGATGTAAATCTGGGTCCATAAATCCTTCGTTTTTCACTCATCATACACTCTTCGATATTTTTTCTTTCGCCAAATTTGTTGCTTTTAACGCTTTCAATCTGTTTTTGATGCCTCTATAGATATCTCTTATCTGATTGTCGTTTAAGTCTTCACTATCTGGTTTGCACATCTCTTTTGGATTATTTAGAAACTTTTGAATGCATTCATGGACAAATTCATCAGCAAACATCTTGCCTCGTTGATAGAGTCCAAAATTCTCTTGATTAGGAAGCGTCCAGACGATGATCGCGGTATCAGGCGACCTTGGGTCCACCTTGAGCAATGAAGTGCCTGGAAGAGGCTCCGGACGCGTTAGGCGAGGCTGGTGGTACATTTTCTTTTCCCCGGTGTTATCATTTACTCTCTTCACAAAAGAGTAGATATAGAATTTATGATCTCCGAATGGTTTCGAAGTGATTAAGCTTTGGATACATTTGACATAGTCTTCTTCGGTATTTTGCTTCCAAAATTCAGTATTTTCCCAAACTTGATCCTTTTTCAAATAAAATCTTTGCATGTGAAACCCCTTATGTGTTAATTAAATTTTTAATTTAACATATAAATATGCACGCCCCCTTGCGTCAATAGGGATGTTAAATATTTTTTCTGACGTAAAGGTCGTCGTCACACCAAGGACAAATTCTATGAACGAAGGCGTAAATCCACAGGACCTCGCCGTACCTGAACAAAAGCCTCAAGAAGGGCTTAGCGATAAAGAGCTTAATTTTCGAAGGTTGGAAGCAGCCCGAGAACAAGAGAGAGATGCCCGAGTCCGTGCAGAAATGCAGGCGGAAATGATGCGAAAGGAACTAGAAGAGATCAAACAAATGCTGCAACCCAAAGAACAAGATCCTTTGGATGGAGCCGAAGACTTTGTAGATCCTGCCCGTCTGAGAGCAAAACTTGAAAAAGAGAGAGCTCACTTTAAGAAGGAAGCTAAAGAAATTGCTAAGCAAACCATCCGTGAGGAACGTGAAGAAGAAGGAAAAAGAAATTATCTACAAAGATTAAAGTCGCAATTTCCTGATTACGATCATGTAATGAACGAACAGGCGATTGCCAATTTAAACAATGTAGATCCTGTGTTTTTAGAGACTGTTTTAGAAGTGCCCGACGATTACGCACGTAGGCTCAGTACTTACAAGAAATTGAAGAGTATGCAGAACGTGAAGCCTCAAGAGTCGATTAAAGAGAAAGTAGACGAAAATATGAAAAATCCCTACTTCATCTCTCCCAGTTCTGGTACGCCTAGCGCTGTGGAGTTCGATACTCGATCCAAAGCTGCTCGTGAGCAAGCCTACACAAAACTAAAAGAGGCTCAACGCAGACCCATTGGTAACGGTTCCGGTCCAACTCATCGATAATTTCGAAAGATTGGTCGCTTCCTTGGTCGTTACGTATTTGAAGACCATTTTGAGCATGTTCTTGGAATGGTCCAAACGTAAACCATCGAGGAAAGATGTCGATTACAACAACCAGCAATCTGCCTGCACCGATTCTCCAATCGCTTGCTCCAGGCATGTTGAGTGTTCCTACACCAAACTTCAACTATATCATTCCGGCCGAAAAATATTCGATGCCAAGGAATGGCGGAACAACCATGCGCTTCTTGCGTCCTGTTCCTCTACAACCCCCTGTTGTCCAATTGGGCAACACTGGGATTGAACCACCCTCTCAAGTTGCTACAAGAGAGATTGTAGATGCTGCAATGGCCTTTTATGGTACATCAGTCATCTTGAATGAACAAGTCGTCATCCAAGACCAAGACCCCGTTCTCAGCTGGGTTACAGAGCGTCTTGGAGTAGCCATGAGACAGGCTGAAGACATAATCCTACGTGATTATCTCCTTTCTGCCGTCTCTGTTTATAACTGTAAAGGTGGCGTCAATGGCGATAACCCCACAGAGATGACTGTGAGGGATCTGAGTAACGTTGCGTCTTCTCTAGATACAGCCAACGCCTTTAAATTCCTTTCTGGAAAACAAGGCGAAGATCGTTTTGGTACCGCTCCCATTCGTAGTGCTTATTTCTTGCTCTGCAGCACGATCATACAGCCTACCTTTGATGCGATGGATAAGTTTACCAGTTCTTGGAACTATCCAAATCAAAATGACACGATCTACAGTGAGTATGGAGCGGTCTTAAACTTCAGAATTTTCACAAGCTCTGAATCTGCAATCCAAATAGCCTCTTCCATGAATGGAAATGATGTTTATAACAACATGGCCATTGCAAGAGAATCTTATGCTCATATCGATCAAGATGGCTACTCTAGCCAGCTTCTTTACCGTCCGCCTATCTTCAGCGGCCCTCTGGCTCTAAACGGCACCCTTGGCGTCAAATTCGCTCAAGCGCAAGTCATCCTTCAAGAGACTTGGATTCGTAACGTACGTTGCACCCAAACTACCTAGGAGGAATCATGTCTCAATATAATAAAGACGCTGAAGGCTATTTCACAGTGGCTACAGCAGCTGCTTCTCAATTCATTAGTCTGCCATTTATGCCAAATACTTTCGAGATTTGGAATAAAACACAATGGGGTTCTACTAGCGCAACGCCTCAAGTGCAGTATGCTATTGGTTTTGCCGAAGATCCCGCAGGTTATGGGTATGCAACCGAAAACGTCACTTCTAGCACAGCTTTGAAGAATGTGGCATTCACTTCCGGAGCCTTTAGCTTCGTCAGTGCAGGCACTTATCAGTATGGTCCCACATTGACCATCAGTGGCATTGTTGCTGCAACAGGAGTGGTAACAACTACATCTGCTCATGGACTTTCTGTGGGAGATGCTGTTCTGATCTATGGCACCACTGCCATGCTTCAGATTGCAGGCACTTTGACAACAGTCACTGCAGTCGGAAGTCCAACTACCTTCACCATAGGAAATATCCCCACTTCAGGATTTGCTGCTGGGGCTTCTGCAGGTTTTGTAAAACGCTTGTTCTATGCAGATCTGTACGTTCCATTCGGAACGAATATTACTGGCGTAGGAGCTACTGTCACTGGAGTCCCTGCGACGCAAACTGTGATCAACACTTCGTTGAATCACAAATTTGTCGTTGGACAAGAGGTCTTCTTCGTATTCCCTCAAACAGGATTTGTAAATACAACATCTGTCTGGGGTATGCAACAACTGGATAGCCAGTATGTGCTTAATACGACTGGAGTTCCTCAACAGGCATATATCACACAAACCGCAGCCACAAACTCTAATTTAGCTGCTAATCAGTTTGCAGTGAATATCAACAGTACAGGATTTGCTACCTTTACTTATCCAACAAGTGCACAAGCATCTCTGGGCATTACATTCCCTCAAGTATTGGCTATTGGAGATCAAAACAGCGGTGGAACCTTAGTTCCTCCTATCTCGTTTGTTCCTCCTGCAATCACAATACCAGGGGCATTTTATGCTAACACGCGTCAAGGAGTTCTTATCGGAGCTAGTTTGCTACTCAATGCAAGCGATGTAATCCGTTGGAGAGCAACTTATCCAGACTTGATTAAGTCTAGTGCTCCTTAAACCAATTGGGGAGGAAAACCTCCCCAAATGTGAAACAAATACCTATGTCCAATTCTCAGACTAGATACAATTTAGGGTTATTCAACAGCGGTAGTTATACGCCTTTCCTTTGCGATATTACCGCCATTGTTATGGGACAAACCACCCTTGTAACTACGAGCACTAGCCACGGTTTTGTCATCGGTAACGAAGTCCAATTTTTCATCCCTGAACAATGGGGAATGATTCAATTGGATGAACGGACGGGATACATTTCCGCAATCCCCGCTTCTAATCAATTCGTTGTCAATATCAATACCTTGGGATTTAACCCATTCGTCACTCCATCTCCCCCCACCTATGTTGTTTTGAACCCAGCTCAGGTTTCAGGAATCGGAGATTCAAACACCGGTACATCGTCTCCTGGAGGCATTCCGAATAATCCGAATACTGTTCCAGGGGCATTTCAAAATCAACCCCCCTAAGGAGGAAAAATGAAACAAAAGGAACTTATCAGAGAGGTCGCTGAATTATCAACAGAAATGTCCAAGATGAATGTGGACAAGATTAATGAAATCGCTCCGCAAGCACAAGAGACGGAAGTGCCGCTAACAGCAAAACAGAGAGCACAGGCTGAGGGAGCGCGTTATATCGAACCCAAGAAAAAGCTTCAGGCATTTGGGACTTTTAAAGAGGAATGGAGAAGAAAGTACAATTATGATTGGGAATATGTACGTGGAATGTTTCAGAGCGAAGTGATCAATGGACGCAGTAGTACGGAACCTAAATGTTTCTGGTTTTCAAAATGGCCTGGAGATCCCGATTGTTATTGGGAAATCCCCGTTAACGTTCCGGTATATGTTCCAAGGATGATTGCTTACTACCTAAGTGGTGAAAAAGACACTGATACCGGCATGGAATCGATGAAGTACCATACATTCGACTATATAGAACGACCTACACCCTATTGGAAGTCCGATGAGTTCACTCATCAATTTGCACCTACAGGAACGCATTATCGCGGAAGATTCGTTCCTATCGGCGTGGGAGCATTTTCATGAGTACACCACTTCCAAAGGTAACTGGGGGCATACTCTCCGATATTTATATATGGGTAAGAAGACTATTGAAGAGTCCTTCCACACAATCCATATCAGATATCGTGATTGCGGATTATATCAATCGATTTGTCTCCTATGATGTGCCAGAACGCATTCAATTATTAGAATTGAAGCGCCAGTATACCTTTGAAACGATTCCAAATATTTTTGAATACCAAGCGCCTTTCACACAGGCGCTCACCCCTATTTATCCGGCTAATGCAAATCCTCCTCCGTTCATTCAGAATCCTCCCGCGGGAGAGCAGCAAGCCCAGACGGTCATGCCAGTCTATAATATGTTCAAGATGCCCGTATACTGCGATGGTATAGAGATTGGCTGGTATCAATCCAATGATCAGTTCTATAAGCTATTTCCTGAACTAGTCCTAAATGAATTCCCGATCCTAGGTAATGGGACAACAGGTCCATATGTCATCAATTTTGGAAGAAATCCCGTATTGAGAGCATTTATTGATGATCTGGGAAATTTATTACCCTACGTATATATCACAGCCGTTAATGCTGCAGGACAACAGCAATATATCGTAGATAGTGGATACACAAACTCACTCGGTCAAGGTATCCTGATTCAGACGGATGCTACTTTTCAAAATATCATTGGTCCTGATCTTACTGGCACTCCACCGAGCGGAGGAGGATCTGGAACGGTCGATTACGTAAATGGAATTGCGAACTTCAGCTTTTTGAACGTAGTCCCAGCAGGTTTCAATATCGAATCCCAAACTTCCCCCTATTCTGCAGGTACTCCAAGGATCTGTTTGTTTTTCAATAATATTTTCAAACTATATCCAGTTCCAGATAGAGCCTACAAGATCCAATGCGACGCTTATGTCACACCTACAGTATTTTTTAACTCAAACGCCTCAGTACCTTTTGCTTATATGTCTGAGTATTTTGCTCGAGGCGCAGCTAGAAAAATCCTTTCAGATACGGGAGATTACGACCAATTCGCATTCTATGAACAACTTTTCAGAGAACAAGAGAACCTCGTTTTAAGACGAAGTGAACGTCAGCGAGCAACACAGAGAACGCCGACGATATTTAGTAATCAAACTCAGGCCAATTCATATCTTTATACTCAGTATTAAGTATAAATGAGAATAAAACATAAGGAAAATCATGAACAAAATGAAAAAAGAGAAAGAAACACTACATCCAATGCTTCATGGCCATTTATCACCGCATAGTCAAACAGCCATGAAGGAAGCCGAAGGCCATGAAATGAAGCCTAAGAAGAAAATGAAAATGAAGAAAAAAAAGGGGAAATAAAATGGCAAAAGAAAAATGGATTCAAGAAGCAATTACTCATAAGGGTGCATTGCGCAAATCCTTGAAAGTAAAAAAAGGCGAAAAGATTCCGGAATTAAAACTAGAGAAAGCAGAACATTCGAAGAATCCCACTACAAGGAAAAGAGCAGTGCTCGCTGAAACCTTAAAGAAAATGCATAGGAAAAAATAATGAGTTACAGCCCAAATATTCCTCAAGCGACTGATGATCCGAGTCAGTCGCAACCTCAGATATTAGCCAATTTCCAGCAAATCAATACACAATATGGCACTGGAGCCGGTCTATTAGGTGATCATGTGGCACTGACGGCTTCTTCCAATAATGGAAAGCATAATAAGGTCTCATGGATTGATCAGACGGCCGCTCTGCCCATTGTTCCAGGCTCCAATCAGGTAGTGGCCTTTGCTATCACTAATAGCGGCATTACGATGCCATACTACGTGAGAGATACCATTTCTTCGGCAACCACCTTGTTCCCACTCGCACCCATCAAGGCTTATGCTTCGTTTCAATCTCTAGCAGCATCCGGAAATATTACACCATTCGATTCTTTTAATGTCACGGGACCTATTGTACAAACCAATGGTACTCCGACGACATTTACCATTAATTTAACAAATGCATGTAGAACAACCACCTATGGAGTGACTTTTAGCATAAATCTAACGGGAGTATTGTTATCCTCTGGACAATACCCTGGATACACAACTCCAGCCAATAATCAAGTAATTCTTTCCATTCCCTTCAATAATCCTGCTCTAACGCCACTAAGAAATATCACAATCACAATCATGGAGACATAATGCCTGTCGATCATCTGGTTGTAAGTAACTTCAAAACGGGTTATGAGACAGATCGAAAGCCTTTTTTGATCAACAATGACGCCTTTCCTGTCTTGAATAATGCCTATATCTGGAGGGAGCAGATTGCAAGAAAAAGAGGTACCGATCTGCTGGGACGTTTAGAGAGAACCTTAGTTTCGGAATCTCTGGGAAATAGCTTAGCTTCTCCTTGGACACTGAATGTTCTTTCATCAATTGGTTTTGGTGGGTACATCAGCAATATCACAAATGCAAATCCTGCTCAAGTAACCAGTCCAAGACATAACTTAACAAGTGGTGAATCTATTGTCATATATAACGTCAATGGGATGATCAATCCGGTTACTATGACAAGTGGACTAAATGGCTTCACTTTCACTATTACAATAGTCGATGCAAATAATTTCACAATTGGATTGGATACAACAACTTACAGCGCTTATATTTCTAGTGGAAATTGGAAAATAGCGAATCAAGCTAATCTAACACTGGTTCCTGGATCTATAACAATTACTTTAGGAATAATTGTTTTTACTGATAATGGAAATGGCACATTAAGTAGTGTAACACCAGGTAATAGTGGCACGATAAATTATCAGACAGGAACTGTGGTTTTAACTCATACTGCTGGTACAGGGATAGCTACCATAGTGACTTTTTCCTACTATCCGGGTCTTCCGGTAATGGGATTCGAAGATTTCGATATTGGACTCGTCAATCAACCTATTCCTGTAGCTTTTGATACGATCTATTCTTATGAGTTCAATCAAGGAACCAACGAATTTTACGATGTCACCTTCTACAAAGAGACAGGGACCCCTTTTGTTTGGACAGGGGCTAATTATCAACAGTTCTACTCCACAAACTATCTTGGCACTAATACGATTGCCAATACGACTGAGAATTCCGGGTGTCTTTGGGTGACTAATGGCAAACCGGGATTCCATTTCCAAGCCATTTCTACGATTACTGTTGGTAGTCCCACTATCATTACTACCGCCACAGCTCACGGACTTGTGACGGGGGATTTTGTATTCTTCAATGAAATCACTGGAGCAGATGCGGGGTTATTAAATAATCAATCCGTTTCTGTGACTGTAACGGGACCTGATTCTTTCACTGTAGCTATCAACACCACAGGAAAAACCATAAATAATAGCGGTATTTTTCTCACTCTGACATCTAATGGAGGAGGTACTAGCACAGGAGATGGTATCAAATGGTACGATGGCGATCCTACAGTTAGCGCAAATTTTGGTTGGGTGAATTTCTCACCACCTTTAAATGCTTTCAACGCTAGTACAAACCCAAATCCTTTCTATTTAGTGGGTGCCGATATTATCACTCCATTCAAAAATAGATTGATATTTTCAGGAGTGTATCTAACTAATACCTCTATCTTTCCAACGATTCAGTATTATCCCAATCGTATCGTTTATTCTCAAGTAGGCACTCCATATTACGCTAATCCTCTGCCATTTGTCATTCAAACACAAGCACCAGATCCAACAGCATGGTATCAGAATCAAGTTGCAAAAGGAGGTTTTCTCACTGCTCCTTACGATCAATATATTGTTACAGTATCCGAGAACGAAGATGTGCTCATCTATGCTCTGGAGACAAAACAACTGCGATTAATCTATACATTCGACGACACGTTGCCATTTATCTTTCAGACAATTAACTCAGAATTTGGCGCTCAGAATACATTTTCCTCTGTGATCCTTGATACTGGTGTGTTAGGAATGGCCACCAATGGCTTTACAATGACAACACAGACAAGTTGTCAACGCATAGATCTTCTGATACTAGACCAGGTCTTTGATGTCTCCATAGCCAATAATAACAGTTCTAGAGTAACGGCCATACGTGATTATCGCAATGAATGGGTCTATTTCACTTATTGCCCTGGAGATCGTCCTCAGAATGTCTTCAACAGCAAAACCCTTCTATATAATTATAGGGACAACAATTGGGCAACTTTCGACGAGAATTTTACCCATTACGGAACCTTTCGCAGAACTACCTTTAGAACATGGGCAAATATCGGTACCATATATCCCACCTGGGCAGACTGGACAGATCCTTGGAATTTTGCAGGAGATGCAGCGTTTTTCCCAAATATTGTGGGAGGAAATCAACATGGATTTGTGCTCATCAAAGGTCTAGGAACAGAAGAAGCCAATTCACAATACATTACAGCCGTATCTGGATTTACCATCACTTCTCCAAATCATTGTCTCAATACGGGAGACTTTATCCAAATCAACGGCGTCATAGGAGTTACCGGTCTCAATGGGAATATTTTCAAGATCACTCCAACGGACGCGAATAATTTCACAATTGTGCCTTCACCTACTAATCCTGTGGTTATTGTTGGTACTTATCTGGGGGGCGGTACTTATATTCGCTATAGCAATCCTGATGTGCAGACTAAGCAATTTCCTGTACGTTGGCAAGATGGACGCCAGGTGCGTTTTGGCTTGGAAAGATTTCTTTTGGAAACGACGGCCACCGGACAAATCACGGTAAATATCTATTCTAGCCAGAACTCTGATCTGGCGAGCAACGATCCGAGCATCAATCCTTATTTGATTTATCAAAATGTAGTACTCACTTCTCCGGAGCCAAGTTTATATTCTAGCGCCATTCCTCCTTATCAAGCAGGACAAGATCAAATCTGGCATAGGCAGAGCAACAGCTTTAATGGCGACACAATACAGTTAGGATTCACTCTCAGCGATGCACAGATGTATGATTCAACCATTAATACTCAAGAGATCAAAATGTATGCCATTGTTCTAGATCTTTACCCAGGGCCTACACTCGCATGACCACTTCTAGTTTATCCATTCAAGTTCCATATCTTCCCACGACGCAAAGCTTTCCTACAGATCCAAAAGAATTGCAAAATACCTTATCCAAGAGAGATACTGATATCGTGCAAGCGATAAATACTAGGACAATAGGTATTTACAATACTGTACAGGTAGCCACAGGAAATAAATATTATACCAACCAAAATACCAGCGTTGCGATGCCATTACAATATAGGCAATCTTTCCGGCAGTTATTTTCTTTTGGAGCGATCGCAGCTGGAGCAAGTCTGGACATCACTCATGGAATTAGTGGCATTACACAATTTGTAAGTATCTATGGTAGCTGTATTACGGATGCATCAGTGATCACCAATGCCAAATATGAACCAATTCCTTTCGTTTCCACTGTGAATATTGATCAGCAAGTGAGTATTTATATCAATGATACCATCATTACCATCACTAATGGCTCTGGCAATAATAATATTTTGAGTGGTACTATTACATTAGAATATCTTTTAAATTAGGTAATCCCATGACTTACAGCGCTACTGGATCAGCCACACCAAAATCTAACATCTCAGGATATAGGAAAATCCCTAACTTTACTCCTGAACAGATGAATCTATTTAAAATGTTACTTGGTGGAACCGGACAGGGATTGGGGGGAGGCGGTTTAGATTATCTTTCCCGATTAGCCTCGGGAGATGAGAGTGCCTTTGCTGAATCTGAAGCTCCTGCGTATAGTGCCTATGAAAAGGCTTTAGGACAGCTAGGATCGCGTTTCGCTGGTCTAGGTGCCATGGACTCATCTGCGTTCCAAAATGCGACTAGCGGGGCCGCAAGCACGTTGGCGGAGAATCTGGCGGCTAACCGCTCCAATCTTCAACAAAGCGCCATAGATAAACTGCTCGGACTCTCCCAGAGTTTATTGGGACAGCAGCCATATTCATATGAAAGAAAACCCAGCGGATGGGAAAGTTTCGGAAGTCTGCTAGGCTCTGCATCCAAATTCTTACCTTTTTTCCTGTAGGCGATCATGGTTCAAATTATAGAAGGTCAAGGCTCAGGTATTCAATCTTTCCTAAGAGGACTACTTCCCGGAGTTACTGGAACTATTGATGAAGCTGCTAAAAGATACCGACAAGAGAAATTGTTGGGCAAGCAAGAAGAACAGAAATCAGAAAAATTGCGATCAAGCATTAAGAGTATGGAGGATTTAGGTTACATTCCGCGTGGAACTTCTAATCTTGCTGAAGATCTTTATCCCGAATTGACTAAAGGCGGTAAAACGAGAATTTTTGAGAAATTATTGAATGAACAACCTGAACAACAAAACATTGAACAACGAGAACAAGAACTTGTTCCTGAAAGAGAACAACCTTACGTGCCTCCGAAAGTAGAAAAAACTCCAGAAGGAAAAACAATATTTCCAGACTTAGAACCACCAGACTTAACCGGAAAAGCGCTTACTGATTATAAAAAAGAATTGAGAAAAGAAAATGTTCCTCTTTTCCAAGATGCTTCATCCAAATACAAGGCGCTAAAAAATGAAAAAGATCATTTGAAAATATTGAACAATCTCTCTCCGAAAGTCCCAGACGGTCTAGGCAGAATATTCATTAATCCCCAAGGACAAATTCGTCCATGGGCTCAAATATTGAAATTAGTGCCTCCCGAAGCTGAACGTTTCGTAAAAACCGTGAATGATTTTATCTCCGGAGCAAAAGATATCTTCGGAGGAAGAGTCACAAATTTCGATATACAAACCTTCCAATCTAGACTCCCTACATTGATCAACAGTGAAAAAGGTAGAAAGGACATCATCCGTCAAATGGATATTTTCAATGAGATTGAAAGCAATTATCAAAAAGCCTTGACTGATGTTTACAAACACTATTCTTTAGGCGAAATTTCCCAAGAGAAGGCTCAAGAGATCGCCGAATCTATGGTTGAAGACAAAGAAGCAGAATTGAGAGAGGAATTGCAAAAAATTAGTGGACCTGAATTTAATCTGGAAGAAATGCCAGAAGCTGCCCAACATAAAGGAAAAATCATAGAAGATGATAAGGGCAAAAGATTCAAAAGTAATGGGACTACATGGGAGCCAATCTGATGGCATTTCGTTTTATTGAAGAAGAAAAAGAAATTCCACAGGAAGAAAAATCTGAAAAACCTTCAAGATTTCGCTTTGTCGAAGAGGAACCGTCCACTGTTAGATCACTTTTGTCGGCTGCACCTAAAGGATTTCTTAAGGAGTTTGCTACCCAATTAGGAAAAAATCCATTAGTTAAAGCTTTGAATCAGATTCCTACGATACATCCTGCATTGGAAACAGATGTCTTAGATGTCATTGAAAATCTATTACCTACTCAAGAAGGATTCACTGAATCGGCGTTAGAAAGAGGCGGCAGGATAGCTCCTTATGCAGCCATTGGAGGAGGAAATCTTGCAGGTCAGGCACTACGCTCTGCACTTGCCGGATTTTTAGGTCAGGGCGCCGAAGAAATTGGATTACCCGACTGGGCGCAAAGTTTGGTGGAATTGCCAGCATTCGGCCTTCCAGGATTAGGCAAAAAGATTATTCCGAAAAAAGGACAAGAGCAACTTCTTGAAGGAGCTAGAAAACTTGGATTAGCTGAGGAAGAAATTACTCCGTTAATACAATCAGAAAAAAAGCAAAGAATACTTGGAAAGGTCGCTCCCCGAAGGGGACGAACAAAAAAACTATTGGATAAATCCTATAAAGCTTTGGGTGATGTCTATGATCGCTTGGAAACAAATCCAGCGGCTAGTAAAGAGCTTTCTTCAGATGCCAGCTCTAAAGTTCTGACTTCCATTCAAGAACAGATGCAAAAATTTCCCTCAGAAGTAAGAAAAAAGATACAAGAAGATTTTGAAGATCTGGCAAAAAGCCCCATTACAGGCTCATCACTCACAAATTTCTTCAAAGATGTAAATTACTACGTAGGCAAAGGAAATTCTCAACTTGGCGTTCTCAAAGAGCCAATTTTCAAAGCGTTAGAAGATATTTCACCAGAACTAGCTAACGACTTTAGAATAACAAATAAACTCTATTCAAATTATTCTAAAATCTCGGAAAAATTGAAGCCCTCCCTCATCTCTGATCTTTATAGTGCGGGAGAAGCAATAAGATTACTCACTGGATTGTCTTTAGGAAACTTCCCTTTGATCGGTGAAATGGTCGGAGAACATGGCGCCAGATTATTATCCAGAGAATTATTATTAAATCCACGGTTGCAAAACCTATCTTCTAAGATGATGAATGCCTTAAACGAAAATAAGTATGGATTGGCTACTAAATATTTAGATCAGTATGTAGGAGAATTACAGGAGCTAAATCCCGAAATCGCAGAGAAGCTAAGATCTATAGATTTTTCTAGTCAATTGCGCAAAGATAACAAATAAACACTATAAAAGATCCTATTGCCAACAACATATTATTTCCCCTCTTTGAGAGCCAATTCAACTGGCATAATTTTTTGCATGATTAACACGGTTTTCATAACAGCGATCTCAGTTTTAATATCATTGATTTGATCATGTACTTCATTGAACTTCATGTTCATCCAAAGTAATGAACTAATAATACCAGATAAAATAACAATTGTATCAGAATGCTTCTTAAACCACTCCATATTACTTCTCCAATCTTTCTATTTTAACTTCCAATCTTGCAACTCGTTCTCTTAAATCTGATAGATCTCTTTGAGTTTGATTAATAACACTCCAGAGAGTAATCATTAAAGCCAAACCAGCAAAGTATGCGGATATTTTTTCATAATTTATTTTAGAATTAATTTGTCTTTTCATGTGAAATGCTCCAATAAACTCCATTACACAATGTTGCTAAAACTAATGCCCAAAAAATAATATTTATCATAGTATTCTCTTATCTCCTATTTCTTTCGATTTCTAATAATCTGAAATGAAAATCTTTCATTTCATCATGTATAGAATGCATTAATTGTCTGTTGATATCAATTTTATTATCCATATGGCGAATATCGTTTCTTGATTCAGTACGATTCCATATGAATAATCCAAATACGCCTAAGAAAAATATCGTAAATTGTGTCCACTCCATATTAACCCCTGCTATTTTTTGTTTTTCTCAATCTCCACTAGTTTGTAATGGAAATCCCTCATTTCTAACTCAATAGATCTTATCAGATTGAGGATATCTTTCCTATCTTCTTTAGCTTCATTGCGTAAAGAATTAGCTTCCTGTCTTACCCAAAACATCATAGCGAGTACTGTGCCTACAATTGCTATTGCACTTCCTGTGATTGCTATTATTAATCCGATGTCTGCTGATTGTGTTATCATTTTTTATTACTCATTTTTTGCATCCACCTGACTTTTACCATGATTAAATTTTATATCCGCCACACATGTTAGAATTAATTGGTTTCTTCATGTGAAATATTCCAATTTTCAGACTCCATTTTTCTTCGCTTATAATCTTTCAATAATCTATTCAGTCCATCTTCAAATTCAGATATCGAAACATCATTAATGAGATTGAAAGCAACAAAAACTCGGACCATAGACGCTATGACTATAGGCATACTTATATCCTTTTCTTCCACGAACTGCATGAATTCAACTGTGAATTCATCTATTTCACGTTCAAAATCATTAAGTTTTATCACTTTCTATTCCTCTCTTCAATAGCACAGAGACGACCATGGAAATCTTTCATTTCATCTTTCATTTCTCTTATAAGATTCATCATTTCCCGATGATCAGCATTGGATTCAGCTCGACTCCATAGCCACAATGTTAAAGTAAAAACTATATTGGATATCATGAAAATGGAAAATTGCGTCCAATCCATAAATTTCCTCCTTGCGGTTATTTTCTATTTCTTTCTTCTATTGCGCATAAGCGTCCGTGAAAATCTTTCATCTCCTCATGGATTGCGTGAATTTCTTCATGTATGGCGCGCGCATTAGCTTCCATAGATTGTCTCAAATTTTCTGTTTGATTCGTGGAGTGAATATACAACGGAACAGTGCTACCAATGATGGTTGCCATAACAACTCCTAGAGAAATAATCGAATCCCAGTTAATTTTTTGTGTTGAACTAACCATTTTTTCTCCCTTTTCTGAACTTGCACATATGAGATTTGTTGTACATTGGTTGGTGGGTGACAGTTTAATGTCATCCAGATTTTCCCCTTGCGGTTATTTTTCGATTATAGTATGTCATGGTCTAAAGTGAAAGCATATAAAAATTGGCCCCGTTTTGGGATACTTTTGGGGGCGTAACAAATTTTAAAAGTATCCATTTTTCTTATGTCAATATAAAGTAGATACTTATGAAAATTATGGAAATTCTGGACTTCACAAGTTCGGTCTTTCCTGACTATCTAGGCAGTAAAATAGACACTCGAAATGTTGGAACTCAGATCTGCGGCTTTCATGAGTTATACCAAAAACCAGATATAACCGTATATAAGTTGGTATAACTATTGAAAAACTTTTAGATAAACACGATGGAGAAACTTATGGCTATCATGGAGCATTGGAACCAGTAGAAGGGGCTATCTGGAGGGTCGAGCGAGAAGGAAAAGTAGATTTTTTGGGAAAATACGTAAGACACTTCAAACAAGATGGAAAATATTTTTCCGAAGATCACACAAAATTGCATTGGAATTGGAAAGACTAATGACTTCAGATGAAATCGATTTTATTGCTAATCTTCTCCGTCTCATGGGTCCCAAGAACTTCTTTACGCCTACTGAATTAGTGAAAATGGGTATTTATGGTAGCAAATCTTCTGTATGGAGAGCTGTGCACAGTGGAGAGATAGAAGCAATACAGATTTCGGATAGACGCTGGGTTATCTTAAAAGAATCGATCATTGAGAATATCACTGGAAAGAAACGCGAGAGGTGGGTGATTGGAGACGAAAAAATATGAAGACGATTCAAACCAAACGGAGCTTTCCGATCTATATTGTCATTACGAGCTTAAGTCCATGTTACTGGATTTTCTAAAAGATTGTCGTAAAAAACAACTTCTGACAGGTAACCCAACTCTGAGAGAAATGTTGGATTTTATAACAAATTGGATAGATATTAACTTTCCAAATAAAGATGAAAACAAATGAGTGATGATGATTATCGACTGCATCTCAGATCTGCACGGATTTTACCCAGAACTCAAAGGGGGTGATCTTTTGATTGTTGCTGGAGATTTGACGGCTGCAGATAAACCTGTTGAATATGGTCAATTTTCATCATGGATAGACCGACAAAAATATTCTAAAAAAATTCTCATAGCTGGCAATCATGATAATTATTTTCAAAAGAAAGGTTTTGAGTCAATTCAGAATGTTTATTCTGATATTAATGTCGAATACCTCTGTGATTCAGGAACAGAATTTGAATATGAAGTACAAGTGGATCATCCAGCGAGCACTGACAGGGCTAGTATTGATGTTCTATGCTATGAAAGAAGAAAATGGAAAATCTGGGGCTCTCCATGGACAAAAACATTCGAAGGAATGAATCCACACTGCAGAGCTTTTACTTGTGATACAGAAGAACAATTATGGGAGAAATGGTGCCTCATCCCCCACGGTACCGATATTTTGATAACACATAGTCCACCCAAAATGGTATTGGATCAAGTTTGCTATATTAACGAAGGAGAAGATGAGGCGGAACACGTTGGAAGTAGTACATTATATATAGTTTTGAAATATGCGGTGCGTCCAAAACTCCATGTATTTGGACATATTCATGAAGCGTATGGGCAAGGAAATTTCTTTTCAGGTTATTGTGCAGACGTGATTTCTGTTAACGCTTCATATGTTAATGAGCGATATAAGCCTGTCAATAAACCAGTTAGAGTGATATTATGAAATCCGTGAGTAAAAAAGATCACATACGGAAAGGCTACAAATGCAAATACTGCTATCGAAAGAAGAGAAAGCAGTGCGAATGTTTTGAAGGAAATTATCGAAAATGGCTTGGGAGAAGAATGCGTGGAATGAATTGACGCCACTGAAGCTTTACCTACTCAGGAGAGCGAAATTGTCTTCATAGCCGATGAAGACATCACCGAAGAAAGGATAGGTATAGCAATTCCTGAAAGTGGAATTGTACTGCTTAGAAGAACCGATATCAGTTTTTCAGATCTGCGTTATTGGTTTTGTATACCACCAATACCCAACCAAGAGGAATCATGAGTTCGACAGTTCGAGTCAAAGACTATCTAGCAGGTCAAACTCACACATATATTGTTAATGAGAAAAAATTCGACAAAGAGTTGAGCAAAGCCTCTGCCACTTGGAGTAGATTCAAAACTTCTCAAAAAGTCTGTGTGGTTTCCTTTGCAACAGCAGTCGGTGGATCAGTGATTATAGGAATTGATGCTTCTCAAGGCAATTTAAATATTACGGGATTGGTCTTATGTGTTGTTGGAGTTGCTATGAGTGCAATTTCATGTTTTGTTTCCTGTATGAGAGAATGAATTTTCATGAAATCTAAAATTGACGGTAAAAACGGGATGGTTTATCTAGGTGTAAAGTAATATTTTGAACACCGAGGTAAAATGGAAGAGCAATGGATTGATGTACGCGACAAACTCCCAGAAATCGGACAGAGAGTACGCGTATTGGTTGTCAAAGAAATGATATACAAGGGTGATCTTAAAGATAACCAAGCCAATTGGTTATATGATGGAGAAGGTGAGCATGGAATTTATTCGTGGACATATAAATTAAAAAATGAATAATCATTTCCTCTGAAAACCAGGAGGTCAAATGAAATTCAAATTTTTACTTTTATTCCTTTCCTTTTGTCTATCTTTTTGCGTCACCGCAAAAGCAAGTGAGGCATCTACCGATTTTTCCTATAGAATAGACGGCGATCGATTATATGTGAGTCCGGCTTGTATTCTGTTTGGTTCTACAAAAGAACCATGTTCAGAAAATCCTCATGCTATTTTCCTTATGATCGATGATAAGATTGGCCATGTAAATCATCTCTTTGTGGATATAAATGGAATATATACGGATGCAAATGATTTTTTTTCAACGTATACAAGATGGGAGAAATGTTCCAGATGTAACCAACTCTATGATGCCAATAACAATTCCCCTCATTGTCCTCACTGGCCGATTTTAAAAGAAACGCCACAGGGAATGAATACGAATACTTATATTTTAAATGGTTGGTCAATAGATAGAAAAGAAGAAGAAGATTTTTCTTACAAGATTGTCGATGATCGTATATATATCCATCCAACTGTCATTGGTTTAGCGTATTCTAGCCCAAAAATTGATCCTACTTCCGGGTCCCATTGTATATTAATACAAGTAGAAGGTAAACTTGGGGCTATAAATCATATATTTATCGATGAAAAGGGAATTTATATAAATAAGCAGGAAGCTGAAAAATCCTTAAACCCAAAATGCACCCGATGTCACAGATGGTTCAACCCAAATAAGCAATACAAAATGTGCCCTCATACGATCATAAAAGGTAGAGAAGGTTGGAAATTTGGACAAGCATATGTTTAGAAACAAAATATCAACTTAATACTTCTGCCAACCCCACGAATTAGGACCAAATCCTTGGTTATTCATGGGGTTCTGATTCCATTTCTGCTGCTTCATTTCGCCATAATTGGTCTCTTTTAGGGTTGTCTTCTTACCAAAATAGGAAAAGATGACATAACGGAGGGCATCTATGGCGTGATCTCTTTGTTTCATCGGCTTGTCTTCGCCACGTTTGACAGCCTTATCATCCCAAACGTAACCTTCAATCTCTTTGATAAGATTAGTGCAATTCTTGCAAATGACCAAGCTCCTTTCCGAGAGGAGAGTAGATATACAGCGAATGCCATCTAAAACTTCATTATTTGCTTGTGTGACAGGTATTTTTTGTCTGCGTAGTTCTGTTTGAAAACTTGCTGCGCTAGGATCGAGATAAGCCATGCGGACAGGATAACCCCCAAACTCGCGATTGAGATCATTGGCGTAATCCGCATTCGTCTTTTGAAACCCCATTTTCTTGGAATCCCAGTAATATTCCTTTTCCACCCAAATTTCCGGCTTCTGATTGTCGTTGTAGCCGACCAGCACAGCCGCGAAAGCGTTGCTCGTGCCGTAATCGATACCAAGGAAATAATTTTTCGCATACGTGGGGGCATGATCAACAACATGGAGGGAAGAGTCGAAGAAATCGTATACCGCTCCTTCAGCGAGTACCCACTCTCCGAGAATAAATCTTTTATACCATAAACCCTGGTATTTCCTCTCCAAATCACTCTTAATTTCAGCATCTAAGCTCGGGTTGTCATCCAAAATAAATTTGAAACGCTTGAAAAATCTCGGGTCCTCTTCTTTGAAGCGATCAATGTAATTTGTCTTAAGCCAATGGTATGGACTGTCAGGGTTAGTGCCTCCAAATAGCTTGGAACCTTTAATGGTGAGCCTTGAAAAAAGCATTTCGAAATAGGACTCTGGCAATTCTGTAACTTCATCGACCAGAGCACCTGCAAAGGTCGCCCCTTTGATTTTGGATGATGCTCGTTCATCATTTGCGCCGATGACATAGACTTTTTTACCTGATAAGTGGAAGTATCCATAGCCGCGATTGTAGGGAATTTCATAAGAACACATATTTTGTAATGGAGTGATTACATTTCTTTCGAGCGTATCCCGAGATTTACCAGTAACGACATATTCGCCTTCAGGTCCATTCATCAATTCTTGCATAAATCGATGGAGGATAATAAAAGATTTTCCCGACCTTACAGCACCTTCCGCGATATTAATACGAGCTGTTGATTCAAAGAGAAATTTTCTTTGCTTAGGTGAGATCTCGATTAAACCCATTTATTTCATTGCCTGTTCTTCGTCGTATATCTCCTTTTGTAATTTTACATATTCCCCAAAATCATTCATAACATCCTTAAGCACATCTTCTTGCTGATTCATCTTCCAACCATGGTGAGTGCAAAGCATGTCTTTGGCCATTTTATAATCGGTATTCTTACGCAAGGTCTCTTCTTGTAGCCGGAACTCTTGCCATTCCTTTGCCATCTCATAAGCTTCCTTAAAGTTTTCACTTAAGGTTGCTAAGTGAGAGATACGCTTGGGATTCATACCGATTTTGAATGCCCAACGGTAGAATAAAAAATCCTCTTCATTCATGATGGCATTCTTTACCCATTCTTGAAGGCTTTCAGTTAGTTGTTGCACTCTTTCAAATGTATAGGTACCTCGATAAAACCAGATGTTACTTTTGTCCTTATGCGTAAGATCTAAATGTCCCCTCGCCATTTATCCTCCAATATTAATATTTTTCATTTTGTTTTGTCCACGTAATATAACCATGCACGGCGATAATAAAAGAAAATATATGCCAAAAAGACTGAGATACAAACCCAATCGATGATACTCTAAAAAACCAATAGATGATTGTTAAAGCGGTGATTAACCAGCCAAAAGCTATCTTTCTAACTTTTAGATAATTGGCTAATTGGATGAGTAAACCACCGATAAAGTCAGTAATTTCAAGAAGATCAATCATTTCTTTTTTTTCATCATCTTCTGACCATAGTCGCAAACTTTATCGCGTTTCTTGTCAGCTTTCTCAAGAGTCTTTAGCTCCTTCTCTTCTTTTTTTGTGTCTTTTTTTATCGTCTTTTCGATATTTCTTATCTGTTTGTCCATTTGCCATACCTTTTTTGCTTGACTTGCTCTATCTATCGAAGACTTCTTCAATTCAGCCTCCATTTCCGAGTAGATGGGCTTGAATAATGTTTTGTACAGTTTACTTATGAATTTCATATTCCTCTAATCTTTTTAATTAACTTCTCCCAATATTTCCAGTACAAATAATCAAATTTTGCGCATAATCCAGCCATTTCCATACGATCCTGAGGGCCCAAGTATCTGGAAAATTTTTTAGAGAACTCACGCGCATATTCTCCCGCGAGATTTAAGCGACTCAATCCTAGAGCAATCTCACTCCATCTTTTGCTATCGTCTTCTTCATGATTGGGATGTGCTTCCATTTATTAACCTATAAAATTTTTCATTTCATTGTCTACACTCATCAAATCCAAATCATCAAGAATGCCTTCCATACAAATTTGAAGTTGGTATATTTCCCAAGCTAGTGAACAAAATGTTTCACAAAGAGATTGTCCATAACAACGCTGTTGAAAAAACGTATCAAACTGTTCTTTAGTTTTGACGTTAAAATTTTCGAATTCTTCCATTAACATTTATCGAGTACCTCGTCAATTATCTAGTGATATTATTTATTGTATCAATATTCAAACACTTTTTGAATGCATCTTCAGCTTTTCTATTACTTTTTGCTTTTCTTTGGAATTTTAGCACCTGATTTACGCGCCTCTGAAAGGCTAATAGCAACAGCCTGATCTTGTGGCTTACCGTGTTCCATCTCAGTTTTTATATTTTTACTGATTGTTTCTTTGGATTTTCCTTTTTTAAGTGGCATGATGTCCCCTAACATATACATTTTGGAAAGTTAATTATATTCTCTTCTTCCGGGATATAAACTAATGCTATAGAATGTCTATAACAACTATCTTCTTCGCCTTGACAATAATGAATGCTTACAAATTTCCCATCCATTCTTGACAAGAAGTCGTTTATATCGCTTATTACTTCTGAAACAGTAGCATCAAAAAACAATTGCACTCTTTCCTTCATTATAAAGACTCCTTGATGCGACTTGCTTGCTCTTTAATTGATTGACAATAACCCATAAACATTGTGATATTATCCGTACCATAATGCTTCCCTTCGATCATATGCATAAATATTTCATTCTGTATTGTAAACATTACTTTCAATTCGTTAAGTAAGTCATTATCTGGCAAGACTTCCAACGCATAACGAGCGGTTCGACATGCATTAAATACAGCGTGAAAATGCGGCTCTAGTTGCATTGACTACTCTCTTCTAGTTTATATACTTGTTCATAATGAGATAAACTTATAGCATATAAAACCCAGAACGATAGAATTACCATCAAAATGGTCAAACTCGTTAAGATAAGTTGTCTCTTAAACTTCACTAAACTGTTCCACATTTAAAACGCCATTATTTATAAATTGTATAGTTTCCAACTCTTTTTTCAGACCACTGTATTTCCTTATCTTTGCAAGTTCGGCACCATGCTTGGCGGCAAACTCACTTAAAAGGCAGGCGGTGGAGGTAAGAAGCCGTTCTTTATCTCCCGTAACAGCTTTTTCCACCATCTCTTCAAATTTTTCATGTGCTCCTTGGAAGACGGTAACGTCATTCAGAAATTCCTTCAGCTTATCAGGTCCAAAAACCTCCAGTATTCCTCGTACTTTTGGATGGATACTTAATTGTTTTTTTGCCATAATTACCATTTCTGTTCTAGGGTTTTTATCATATTCTTTTTTTGAATGGCAAACCACAACTTGTGCGTCATCGGACCAAAAGATGCCAGTTGCACAGTCCAAATACAGTTTTTCCAAGTTATCCAGATCCGGTTTAACATGGTGGTCGAGAAAACCCCATTTTTTCGCGTTCTGAGGGCCCAAGGCTTCACGATCACTAATCGGGAATATAAAGGTAAGGCTAACCTCAAAAGATCGCGCCTTGGCCAACTGTGACGTTTCTAGGACTATTCTCTTGTCTTCACTATCCCAGGAATCGTTCCAAGCCTTCAGCATTTCATTCCGGACGCCCTGCATCTCTCCCTTAACTTGAGGATCGTAAGCAAAGGAACGTCTTTGCTTGGTGCAACCGCACCGATGTCTCTCTTTGGCTATTGGCGGACCATCAATTATTATTTTCATCTAAACTCTCATGCACGTTTGTTTTTGTAGACTTTCATATGCTTGGCCCACTATGTCACCCACAGTTTTTTGCCGTTTTCCCATCAAAGCCTCAGCTGCTCTTACACCGATGTACCGCTCACAGTCTTGTATTATTTTATTTTTTAACACTTGTGTGTCAATGTCGTAAGAGTATCTAATCTCCACATCTTTCTCGATGGAAATCAAAATGGCCTCATTAGGTCCTGCGTTAAAGAACGTCCGAGTAGTCACGAATGGCAACAGCTCCATCTCAGCTCTATCGCAAAGTTTTTTATTTAAATCAAATTTATTTTTTGATTCTCCACTTTTTGGTTGGACGGGGACCGGTATTTTCTTTCCTTCCGTCTGGTCTTTGAAGATCCATTGACGTATGACGGCCGCATAATCTTTGTATGGAGCGCCAGGCTTATTGGGTACATAGTTGTTAATCTTAGTGATATACAAATCAATCACAGCTTTCCCAAGATCACCACATAAAGTTTCATATTCCTCAGGTCGAAGTTTCACATGTTCTCCAAAAGATATTTTGTCATCCTTGGGTGGGACCTTGGGTAAGACTTTGGATGGTGACTTTAACGGAGTATCGGATTTTGTTTTCTTGAGTGGAGCAGCCGAAGAAGAAGGGGGGGGTGGGGTCGCGTGCGCGGGAGCGCGCGCTTCTAGTTCCCCCCCTTCTTCTTTGTTTATCTCTCTAGGGAATATAGAATTTATATATTCATTATAGTTATGTTCCGTGTCTTCAGGAGCCTGGGCTTCGGAACCCTGAGGAGCCGGTTGTCGGAAAGATTTTTTTAATTTTTCAGTCTCCGGCTTTTCAGGGTCTCGGAAAGATTTTTTGAATTTTGGAGTTTCTGAGACAAAATATTTATAACCATTATTTAAATTCCCATTTTTCTTGACCACACGGTACATGTACCCTTTTTCGATAGCTTCGTCAAAAAGGGCTAAAACTTTGTCTCTTCCTAAAAATTCTTTCGCATGATTTATGACCTGCTGGGGGCAAATTTTCCATCCGTCCTTATTTTTCAATAAATATATTAATAGCCATCTGCATAAGGGAGAAATTGTTTCATCGTCGATGAGATTTGAATTGATCATGACATAAGGATGTTGTTTGTCGTGCGGACATCTTTGAATTGTGGAACCTTCGAATTCTTCTTCTGTTGTAACCATTTTACTTCTCCTATTTTCGTTCTGAGTTTCTTAAAGATTTTTCTTCCATAAATTGTGGCTGCATGGTACGTTCTCCCTTGTTAGGGCTTTATTTCTTCATCGAGGTTTTTTATTTTTTCCTCCTTGTAAGGCTGCAGCCTGACGTTCTTCTTTGAATATTTTTTCATGTTATTCCCCCTCAAAAAAGGGGGAACCCTATTTAAGATGAGTAGGTCCTCATCACATTCCCCGTTGTTATTTTCGCCAACGGGGTTTGTTTTTTTATCCCTTAAAGAAAAAATTTCCTATTTCATAAAATCCTCGATGATGTTAAACTGGCAACCGTAACGGCTTTTTTGTGGTGTAAAAACCTCTGAACAAGTACGTTAAAATAAACGGGCTAGTATAAGAGAAAATAAAAACCTCTTTTAAAAGCCTCTTTATTATCTCTGTCCTCTCTCCGAGGACAGCAATGAGGTTTCTTATAACCTCTTTGTTATTAAATCTGTTTCTCCGTCCTCTCACCGAGGACAGTAATGGGGCTTCTTGTAGCCCATCTAGTAATAGTGGCTCTCTAGGAGCCGATCTTTAGTTTTAGCCCTACTGTGGGCATTTTGACAAAACAAGGTCTCCGTGGCAGGTATCGCTTGTTTTGTGATTAGATCTAGTGTGTTTCCCGAGCGGTGGAGATGGCTCTCTTACCGCTCACTTTTTTCTATACTTGATCCGAGGAATTTTTCACATCGGATTCAACACACCCAACTTTTTCTTTCTTCTTGCGTGGAGAACATATATCATCCGCCGTCATCACCATACCATTGGTTAGTTTTTTTATATCCCGAATGAGTCTTTTTCCAGGTCTTCTAGTTCCTGCGACTATTTGTTGTATATGTCCAAGAGAATATTGCACGTGATGCGCTACCCATCCGAGAGTCAATTTATTTTCTTCTAAATATTGTCTTATATCCATATTCCTCCTTATATCCATATTCCTCCAAAAACTAAAGAGTTTAGAAATTTCAATAATTTAAATCAACACATGCATTTGGCATAATTTTAAATGTGTAAAAAAACAGCACATTTGTGTTGTTTGATAATACATTATCAGCTATATTAGTGCACGCAAAGCAAGTCTCCTCGGTGACTGCATCAAACGCAGCGAGTTGTAGCAGCTAAAAACCAAAAAGATTATTTTAAAAAAGAACACACTAGAGAGCCAAAATGTACGATGAACCATACTTAGAACCCACTTGTTACGTATGTGAGGAGCAATCCGAGCAGCTAGTCAATATAAAATACTGGCTCAAAGATGTGTTAAAGCATCTTTACGATCCAGAATATTTCGATATTGCAGACCTGGAGAGATCTCTTGAGGAAACTGCCCACTTAGTGGGTCTTAAGATTCCTAGTACCAGTCTCGCAATCAAATGCGACCCATCTCAAACAAAAGTTGTCCCAATGCCAAAAGCAGAAGGTGCTCTTTTACAAGAACTTTTACAAATCAACCAAACACACTTACAAGAACTAAAAAATTCATAGGAGCCAATATGAGCAAAATAACATTCCTTCCAAAAGGTTACGAAGCACCCAAATCTTCCAACTACTATATGAAATTACAAGAAGGAGACAATAAAATACGCATTCTAACCCAACCCATTCTAGGCTGGGAAGATTGGTTAGAGGAAGGTGCAACGAAAAAACCAGTGCGCTTTCGATTCGATAGCAAACCTACAAAGCCACTTAATGCTTCCAAACCAGTCAAACACTTCTGGGCTTTCGTTGTATGGAATTACGCCGAGGAACAAATACAAATCCTACACGTCACTCAAGCAACCATTCGTAATGGTATTGAGTCTTTGTGCAATGACGAGGATTGGGGCGCGCCTTTCTTCTATGATATCAAGATTATCAAGAAGGGAGAGAAAATCGAGACGGAGTATACAGTCAATCCATTACCGCATAAGCCGTTAGCTAAGCATATCATCGAAAAATTCAATGAGAGACCATGTAATTTGGATGCTCTCTATGACAACGAAGACCCTTTTGCATCATCTTCGGAACAGCGCACTCCTGGTATTTTCTCTCAGGATAACATGAACTTCGAGCAAGTAGAAACTAAAGGCACAATCTCTGCAGATCAATTGCAGGAATTAAATGCAATCATCGAGGATTGTGATCCAAATTTTTTTACTAAGTTGATGGATCATCTTAAAAAATCCTCCGCGGACATCACGCGTCTCGATGATTTGCCAGCCATATTGTTTGATCGCATCAAGAATGCATTGACCAAGCACAGAAACGATTACCAGGCGATCAGAGAGAAGAACGAAGAGCTTGAGGTTATCAATGGATAACATGCAACAAAACACGCCTGAGTGGCTGCAAATGCGTAAAAACAAGATCGGGGCAAGTGACGCCCCGGTCATCATGGAAGTCTCCCCGTGGAAAACACCCTACCAACTTTGGGAAGAGAAGAACGATTTAGCGCCCAAAAGAGCTGAATCATCCAGCATGAGAAGGGGTCTTGATCTAGAAGAGTCAGCCCGTCTGGAATTGGAGAAGATGACGGGGATATTTTTTTTACCTCGAATAAAGCAACATACTTCTTTTTCCTGGATGATCGCTTCCTTAGACGGTATCGATGCGGAGTCGAAACATATAGCTGAGATAAAATGTCCTGGAGCAGTGGATCATCAGAAAGCTTTACATGGACAGATCCCCGAGAAGTACTTTCCTCAACTACAACATCAGCTCGAAGTGTGTGAATTGGATATGTCTTACTATTTTTCTTTCGACGGATCATCGGGTGCCATTGTAAAAGTTTACAGGGATGACAAGTATATAAAGAAAATGCTTGAAAAGGAGCAAGCTTTTTGGCAATGTCTGCAAGAATTCATGCCACCGAAGATGACGGCAAGAGATTTTGAAGTTAAAACGGATGAAGCGTGGGCTTGCCAAGCGATAGAATGGACCAAAATAAATGAACAACTTAGAATACTAGAACAAAAAGAAGAGGCACTGAGAAAGTCATTGATTGCAATGAGCAATAACAAGAACTCGATGGGTTCAGGGGTAAAGGTTTCTCGTTTCATTCGTAAGGGCAACATAGATTATACATCCATTCCCGAATTGAAAGAAGTTAACCTAGAAGTTTATCGTAAAAAACCCACAGAATTTTGGAAAATCACATCTTCCTAAATAAGATGTGATTTGCTACATTAGTTGCTCTGTAGGAGAGTTTATGAAGGAAGAGCAACTATTATTATTCCAAGAAACAAAAGAAGAGAGACTTGAGAAAGAGATCAGGAATTTGCGTGATTCTTTGGAAAAAGTACGCAAAGGCCAGTTTGCAAAGATCGGAGAATTAACAAGAATGTATCAAGAAACCCGACATGAGCTGGAAACTCTGAAAGTCGCAATGTGCTCATTTACTACTTGTCGATCGTGATGTAGTTTTTTACCACTTATAAATAGCAGAAAGCTCGCCCGATTTGCTAGTTGTAAGCTTCGCCTGAACGTCGAAATTGTCGAGTAAGGCATAGACGGCCTTGATCTGAAATCCTTTCTCTACACCCGTTCTATCGAATTCTGGCATGCATTGTGAATTCAGATATTGATAATTTACATCGATCATCAAGTCTTTTGCTTGCTCGATCTTTCCAAAGCAAGCTCCTGTGTAAAATCCATAGGAATCATGACACTGATGATGATTTTTTAATACAGCCGCATACAGAAGAACCTTATCGGAGAACATGGCAAAATTTCCGGTCGATAACATGACTCTTGGAATCTCATATCCCAGAGTCATCTGAGATACTAAAAAGTTTAAATCTTTTTGTTGAGAGCTTGAAGAATTCCAGTCAATAATGGAATATTTTAATGTCGCATTGGAATCTAAAATTTTTTTCATGCCACATTCAGCAATGAATCCATAAAAGTTTTCTGCAGCGTTCACAAAATGAGGGCCGCCATGAACAAAGAAACGACCTAAATTCATGGCGTGAGAATGGGATAAATGGATGCCATTATAATAGCTCTTAAACTGAACTTTGGATTCGAAAAGATCTTCGAACTTCCTTCTACCAATTTCAAGGGACAATGCTTCATCATCTAAAAGAGAAAAACCTATGATCAGTCGTTCAATTTCCAGTTGTACGCTATGATCATAGAATTTTTCCAGAGGTAAACTTAACTTTATCTTCGAATCGAGCCATGAATTTTCCATGGAATATTTGAAACAAGCATTAGCTTCTGATTTCAGTTGAGCAGAAACTTTTTTATCTTTCTCCACTTTTGCTTTGAAGCGTACATCTCCTTTGAGGCATATAGGAGTAGTATCTTCAGCAAAAAGTAATCCAAAAAACGAAAGAAATAAAAATGATAGAAAAATCAGCTGTTTCAAATGTCACTTCCTTGGCTCGCTATTCTTTCCTCGGCCCGTTACGTCCGCTGTTGCTACAGGATGCATTTTCGCATTTTCCGTCAGGCCCAATATTTGAGCCGCACTTTCTACACACTCTACCAACTTGAGGATTATTTATCGAGGCAATATAACTATTTTCTAAAAATTCTAATGAATTTGCTTGAGTTAAGACACCTTGATAGTCGATGAAGATGCCTTCATTCGTCAATAGAACTTGATTTTTCGTCAGAAAGACTTGCTGATCGACACAATGTCCAAGTGAGAAGCAAAAAAGAACCAAACAAAAAAAAGAGAAAAAAACTTTCATGAAACGCTCCTAGGAAAAATTTTCTTTGGAGCATACGAAAATCGTGAATTTTGTGGAATAGTTTTTTTAAGCTACAAGAGTACCACTGAAAAAAGAGTATGGGGCATACACACCTACAGTTTTCGTACTTCCAGTCAATGATATTTCCATCTGAGCTGCCTGACCTGCTGTTAATTTCGTATAGACATCCGCCGATACGGCTAAGAATCCACTTGTAATAATTGTTGAAGGATTCATGTAAGCTGTAATGTATGAAGCAACGGATGTAGTTAGTGACAATGAAAGGCCGGTTTGAGCAACTATATTATTTAAAAAAATTACAGAAGAGAAATGATATATTCCTGTAACAGGTGCTGTAAAAACTCCATTAGAGTTGTTATAGTTTGAATTTTGATCAAACAAAACTGTGCCAAAAACCACGGTATAAACGGTTCCATCTCCAGTAACATTGGATAAGGTAGTGCCTACGTAAGCATTAAAAGCACTCGTCAAAGGTTTATTTAGATTTCCTCCAGACGTAAGAGTGACCAAAGCAGTCCCAGTACTGGGAGATACGGTTCCGCTAGCAGCTGTAGAAATATATAAGGATTGAGAATTAGAGTTACTTAATCCTATCGCATAACTTTGGGAAGTTCCAGCCGTATATTGAGTCCACGCATCTCCTGCAGTCGTTCCTCCTACAGTAGCCAGAATTTTTGCTTGTGAAGATGCAGTATTGCTGGGATTTTGCACTGTGAAGGTGTTAGTGGCGCCTGATAGGCTCACTCCTATTGTATTATCTATACTATTACTGAGTGTGACCATATTCCTCGTGAGTTTAAGTTACGATCCAAGTTCCTATGACTGAAGAAGCTATCCAAGCGGAATCACTAGATCTAAATACTAAGGTGACTGAATCACCTCTGGCATTATTAGCTGCTGTTCCAGCTGAAGCAGATACACCGGTGCCAATTCTGATTATTTGACCAGTATTAGCCGTAATAGTAACCGTAGTGGTAGCTGCATCTATTGTAAAAGAAATTTGATTGCCCTGCGAAGGAGAAGCCGGGAGAGTCGCTGTACATGTAGCAGTAATGAAATATCCATTTTGTGCTAAGGCATTAAAATTAGTCCCTTCATCTGTCCATACGAAGGATCCTGTATTTTGCCACGTAGGAAGAGCTGAAGCACCATTAGATGTTAAAACTTGTCCCGAACTACCCACTCCGGAAACATTCTGGAAAATTCCTGTAGCTGTGGTTCCTGCGCAAATGACAGAGTAAGCAGTGAAAGTAGTATTACCCGTACCACCTCCCGCCACTACAGCTGTACCAAAAGCTGGATTAGAAGAGCTACCTTGTGAAATTAAAGGAACACCAGAGGTGGCTGAAGGAGCTATATTGGAAATTCCATTGGAAGCAGCACCCACCAAAACATCAAATTGAGTGGTAGTCACACCTGAAAAAGTTGCTGTTCCGTCAAATTTAACTAGACCCGCTGACGTGATATCTAGAGCATTACCTGGGGTTGGCATTATTGACCTTTACGCTATTTGGCATTGATTGAAATATGATCTTAACATTTGATATGCTAGTAAAAATTCTTGAAGTGTAATTGTGATTTGATTGCTTTGTGCTGCAAATGTAGCTGTTAATGCTCCTCTATCAAAAGAAATATTATAAATCAATGAAACAGGAGAAGCTGTGGATGTTTGATGAAATTGTATGATATTCGGTCCACTCAGTGACTGAATTTCAATCAAACAGACTGGGATCTCTATGTTAAAATATGTATTGATATTAGGATAATTGGACAGCAGCGCATTGTAGAACTGCAATTTGTACGCAGCGAAAAGGGAAAAATCCGATTGAGAGAGCACAAAACTTGATTCGGCTGCATACGTAATCTGATTGTTACTATAGGTGATTTCCTCAACTTGACCTGATGTACTAAATATAATATTTTGTGTTTGCGCAGAAATATTTTGTGTGATTACTGCAGTAAGTGACATGAAGAGTCCTTAGGTTACGGTCCATGTTCCCTCAGGAGCTCCCACACTAAACCATGTAGCTCCAGTAGTTCGATAAACCAAGTTGATTGAATCTCCGCGCGCATTATTGGCCGCAGTTCCCGCGGAAGCGGAGATTGTTGTGCCTATGCGTATTTTTTGCCCCGTATTGGCAGTAATCGTCAGAATATTTGTTGTGTCTACAACATAAGAGACAATATCTCCTTCATTTGGAGCAGCTGGAAGAGTTGATGTGCATGTATTGGTGATGAAATATCCATTATTGGATGCTGCATTGACGGTTCCAGAAGTATCCGACCACGAAACTATAGATCCGTTGCTGACACCAAGTTGTCCCGTAGAACTATTGATAACGACAGATTGAATGTTAGATACTGTGACACCTACAATACCCGCAATGAAGCATTCATTTTGTTGGCCATTTCCAGCCCCCTGGGTGCCTATGCGTGTAACATTACTTTCGCTGGCCACACCAGCATTCATCAAGAGCAAGTTGCTGGATTCAGCACCTACATAGTTATTTCCCGCATTCTCTCCGATGGCACAGTTATAAGTTCCTGTGAGAAGTGCATCTAGAGCGGAATATCCATAGGCAGTATTGGCAACTGCACTAGTTCCGCTAAACATGGAATGATAACCCACGGCAGTATTGGCATTTCCTGTGGTTAAATCTAACATCGAAGAGGTGCCAATTGCAACATTCTGGAAACCACTTGTCATTGAAGTGCCTGACAAGTATCCTATGGCAACATTGGACTGACCTGTGGTGAGTGCAGTCAATGAACTGTTGCCAATTCCTATGTTTGCACTAGCGGCGCCGACAGTGAGCGTAAAATTACCTGCATCACCACCCAAAAAAGTATTTTCGTTCCCATATGTCTGTAATAATGGAGTTCCATTTTGCACGAGCTGACCAACTGTAGCCGTCGTAGAAGGCATCACAAAATTTCCAGAAACAGCCGTAATATTTCCAAGATCAGCTGTGAGGAAGGTAGTGGTGGTTACAGAGCCTGGAGCAATAACAGTTGTAGGCAAACTCCAAACAATCTGACTAGAAGCTGGAGTGCCTGTCGTTGTGATTTGATTGGTAGTTCCAAATAAATTGATATTATTGGCTGTTGGGGGAATTGCTCCGCCAGAATCCCCGGTGAGAGTTGAGACAACTCCACCACCTCCGCCTTTTATATTCGTTATTCCAGCCTGACTCATTGACCCTTCCCATAAATCATGATAGCGTAAACCGATCCAGACGTAGGTGCACCACTATTGTAATTCACATAGAGCTGCGTACCGAGCGATAAGAAGAAGTCATAATCCGTGGATGAGTTCGTCTCAAAGTCATACAGAACAAATGAATTAGCCGGGACAAAGTCATTATTTGTTGTTCCATCAAAAGAAATATTCAGATCTGCATTTGTATTATTGATGATTTTTAATATCCTCATCAAGTGAGTTGTCGGCGTACCAAGAGCAGTATATGTACTTGGTATTGAACCAAATGCTAGAGATCTGTATCCATCAAAACGGACGGCGATTGCGGACATATTTTTTAGTACCTTAATTGATCACTAAGAATGTTAAGACAAGAGATCCCGTACTATTTGTAACTGCGGAGGCGTTCTGAATTACGACTGCGGATGTAGAAGCTGAATTAGTTACACTCTGTATGGTGATCGCCGAACCTGTAGTCCCTCCCGTCAGTCCATAAAGAATTTGAGTCGATGAACTAGTTACAGAACTATTTGTGATCGTGAAAGTGAAAGTCGCTCCGGCATTGATAGTTGGGGTGGTGATAGTGATTTTTCCACATCGACCATTAAGAGTTGCTGTTGTAGTTCCTGAAGTTGTCGTAGGATTAAACAATAAACCAGTCCCAGCTGTTGAAGCGACAAAATTTCCATTAGTGGTAGTGATAGCTCCCGAAGTGGCAGTTAGAGTGGTACTAGCAGTGAGAGATCCAGTGACTGCTGTATTTCCTGTGGCATTCCCAATATTAACTGCTCCCGTTCCTCCAGTTCCTATGGTGCTTACACCGGATCCAGTGATATTGACATTTGTTGTCCCAACTACAGTCGTGGAACCCAAAAGAGATGATCCATATGCTATAGTTAAAGTATTAGCTAGAGCAGCATTGCTTATAAAAGATATTTGAGAAACAGTTAATGTTCCTGTTCCTGTTCCGCCAATAGCAGGGTTATTGCTGGAATTGACAGAAACATCGGTAAGAAATGTATTACCACTAGAATTATAAGTTAAGGCTTGAGCTGATCCGGTATTAAATACAGTCTGAATGATATATCCGGATAAACTCCCACCAATGGTAACATTATTGGCGAATTTGACCCCATTCTGAATGATCAAAGAACCAGAACCGCTCATACTGACGGGACAATTGACATTACATGTATCGATTCTGAGGAAAGAACTACTAGTGACATTCATTGTCTTGCCAGTACCTGCACCTACCTCTACGTTGATCAGTTTGATTGCAGAGCCACCCGTGTTATTAATTACACCATCATTGGTACTGGCTTCTCCGCAATTGTCCATCAGCAATTCGCCCGTCCAATTCAATAAATTCATCACATATCCACTAGTGATGATAAAAAAGCAGTTATTGAAATTAATAATGGTAGTTCCTGCGGCAGTAGAGAAAAGGACATCTGTGGCGGAGATGAATACGATGTTATCAAAAGTCAAAGAACTGGCTGACGTAGTAGGAGGGGTATGAGTTCCTGTAATGGATACTCCTTCATCGGAGCCTATGAAAGATACATTTGCAGGAATTGTAACGTTTTCAGTGTATGAACCACCTTGGATATATACTACTCCGCCACCTGCTGCACCAGCCGCTGTAGCTGCCGACTGAATGGTTTGATAGCCGGCTACTCCAACAGGTCCAACAACGAAAGGAGTAACTGGGAAACCTCCGCTTGTCGGTGTTACCGTCAAAGTGTGACCTGATCCCACAACTGTTGTGGTTCCTGTGCCCACCACATTGATATTTCCAGCTACAGGCCCAATCGCACCTCCGGAATTTCCAGTAAGAGCATCAATAGGCCCAACACCAGCGCCCGCAATTAGATCCCATAAACCACCACCGGTATAGAAGTAAATTTGGTTGGTGAGGGTATTTTGCCAGTACTGCCCTATCTGATAAGGGTTCCCATCAGGAGATACAATATCTGTGGTAGCGGGAGAACGTGGGGAGATAATTGGAGGATTGGGAATTGCTACAGTTCCGTATCCACCAGCAAATTGATAAGCTTGGATCGTCATGGTGCCTCTTTTTTGGTTCCTACTTTAAAAATATCATTTTACATGATTATTATT